>Ga0182012_10000004_pt1 | contig 258271 bp, 238 predicted proteins | sample 612S2SmetaG_FD_120486 | JGI IMG/M metagenome (GOLD analysis project Ga0182012, IMG submission 120486) | Permafrost microbial communities from Stordalen Mire, Sweden - 612S2S metaG | ecosystem: Environmental > Terrestrial > Soil > Wetlands > Permafrost | place: Sweden: Stordalen | collected... | reverse complement strand
GTAGTCGTAAAGCTTGCGCGCCGGTATCGTGCAGGAGCCGGATTTCTTCACCTTCGCCGCACACGACGTCCGGATGCTCTGGTCGAGATCGGTTGCCGTGATCACGATGCGGTCGGCGTCGGCCTCAAGCAAAAAGTTTGAGAGAATTGGAATTGTGGTCTTGCGCTCGACGACGCTTTGCGTGGCAGTGAGCTCCCGCAGAAGATCCTGACGGCTGACGCTGATCTCCATGGTGGCTCCCTGGACGGCCTTTTCCTCTTCGACAGCCGGCATGTTGAACTCCCTCGCTTCGAATCGACTCAAATGCTACACCAGACGGGAGGACGATCCGCAAGGTGGACACATTGGAAATTCCATTCTAGTGTGAACCGGCTTCTGGAAAAACGGTACTTTCTGTGAGAAGCCCTGATGACCAACGGAACGCCGCCGCCCGGGTCGCAGCCTTGCTGTTTCGCCCCGCCGTCCCGTTACGGCTACTACTTGTATTCAATTACTTCTTACTAGTAGCCGTAGTCGTTCTCCTCGGAAAAGTGGAAAGCAACGAGCAAACCGCTCCAGGCAAGGGTTCGGGCCCCGGGCCGGTTTTAGAAAACCCGCCTGTGGGAATGAGAAGAACGCGGAAAACGGGCAGCGAGAACGAGTCAGCGCCACGCGTTCTCCACCGCATCAACAGAGCTCGAAAAAAGAGATGTGGAAAGCCGTCGCCCTGCGTGGAAACAGTAGTTTGCGCCAATAGGCATGAGGGTCCGCCACGAACCAGCGATGCACAGGCACTGGTTTTGGCTGGATTGCACTGGCGCCTTCTGTCGCAAAGCTGGGGGAGGGAACCAAGGCGGAAAGTTGCCAGCTATCCTGTGGACTTCTCGTCCAGCGTGTCTCTCTCAGTCCGCGCTGGTGGAATTATTGTGGCTGATCGTGATGCCGCCGTTGACAGTCTGCGCGTGGATCGTCGGACCCCCGGTGCCAAGGTCAGTGTTCAGCCGATTCTTGATCTCTCCCTGAATAGTGATGGGGAAGTTGACTTCGATGCCACCGTTGACAGTGCCAGTTTCAAGGTGAGCGGAGTAGTTCTCCGGCAAGCGCAGATCGACACCGCCGTTCGTGGTCTCGGCATGCAGGCCCTCCCCCTGCCAACGGTCGCCGGCAAGCGAAATGTTCAGTCCACCGTTCACCGTTGCGCCGCGTACATCGCCTGAAACGCGGTCGAGACTGACGCCGCCGTTGGTGGTTTGGAAGTGCAGCTCTCCATCCAGCCGCGTAAGGTCGATGCCGCCATTCATGGTGTGCAGATCGGCGGCCAGATGACGCGGTACATGCAGGTGGTAATCGATGCTGTACCCGGTGCTGCTAAAGAAGTGCGCGTGTGGGCCGTGGTCGTGGATTTCGCCATTCCCGGTCTCGATGACGATCTCGTTCAGCAGATCGTTCGCGCCGGATCCCGTCGGCGCCCACGCGGTGACCCGCGCATCCAGAGCAACGTCGGAGCGGTCCTCGCCGGTCACATCGATACCGCCATTCGAGGTGTTGACGCTGAGGTGTCCTGAGGGAAGGGTAAAGATGGTGCGGCGCATCTGGCACACATGGGATTCCCCCCAGTGGCGGCTCTCATTGTCGTCGCATTCGCCATTACGCCAGTTACCGGACTGCTGCGCCGCAGCGACGAAACGAGATTCGCGGCGGGCGTGCGGGAGCGCCACGCCGAGAACGACGATGACGCAGAACACCAGGACAAACAAGCCAAATCGACGCATGGCGCGTGCCTCGTTCGATGTGTACGCGGATGGAGACATAACTGTTCCCTTGATTGGATTTTGAGGGACCCGAGGGAACACAAAGCTGCACGCGAAATGCCATCAATGTGTGCTGTTCAACGCAAATAAATCATAAAGTTGCACGTTGTGGGTAGCGCTCGCGGTGTCCGGAAGCCCGATTGAGTGTTCAGCATCGGACAGGGGCCGACAGGAAATACCCAGACCGCGTTACCGCTTCCGCTCCCAAAACTCCTCATGCCGATCGTCCCGAAACCGGATGCCCGTCACCCGCCCCTCCGCGTCGTGTTCGAAGGTAAGCCGCCGCGTTCCGCCAGTTGGGTAAAAGAAAGTCGTCGGATTCTCCGGCAGCAGCTCTGTGACCTGCCCAATGCGATCGCGGGAGAGCAGCTTGTCTCCCTGGCGAAAAACGGTCGCTACGATTTGGTTTTGATCTTCGTATTCGCCGACATAGGAGTTGTACTCGGCAGGATCGACCTTCGCCGGTACAGGATGAACCGGAATCAGGACCTGTTCGGCCACCGCTGTTAGCTTCGGGATAGCGCTGAGACGCTGATCGAGCAACCACCGGGGCAGCTGCGGCTCGGCATAAGCGCGATCCCACACGTTGTGCTTGATCCCCGCGTATTCCCAGAATCGGACGTCGCCGCCCTCGGCCTTCAGCGCCTGAAACATCAGTAGCGACTGGCGCGGGTTGACGAGGGGATCGTCCGAACCGTGAAAAATCCACGTCGGCGTCCGGCCGATGGCGCGCGCGTACTCGCCGGGCAGTGTATTAACCTCGCGCCAACGGTCCGGCTGATACGACCAGAAAACACCGCCGCTGACCGGAACCAGCGCGGCGAAGCGGTGAGGATAGGCCTTCGCAATCTCCCACACCCCGTAACCCCCCAGGGACAGCCCCGTCAGGTACACGCGGTCCGGGTCGCCGTGGAACTCCTTCATCTCAACGTCAAGCGCGGCGATGGCCATCGCCATCATGTCCGGGTCGGTCCAGTGATGGTGGTTGAAGGGCACCTGCGGCATCACCACAACGAACGGCCAGCGTTCGGGGTGCAGCCGGATCGCCTGCGGAAGGCCGATCTGCGTCTCGTCCATCCCCTCGGAGCCCCGCTCGCCCGAGCCGTGGAGAAACAGAATAAAAGGCCATCGCTGGTTGCGATTCCAGTTCTCGGGCAGATAGACCACATAGCGGTGAAGGACGCCGTTCATTTCGATCGAGCGATTGAGAAAACCGGTGTCCTGAAGGCGCGGGGCCGCGTGAGCATACGGCAACAGAAGAAAAGAAAATGAAAAAGCCAGGAAAATGCGGCGAATCATCGCGGGATGAAGACAGGGTATAGGGGTTAGGGTTTCAGGGATAGCGAAAAAGACCGCCAGTGTTGCGATCGCGCCTGCCCGGTGAAACTTGTCCGACAATGGACGATGCCGTTGAATTGCGGACAGACGCAGCCGATAAAAAACCAAAAACAGGCCGCTAAGACCCTCAATTATCACCAAATCACGCAGAACCCCAATGGACCCGAAGCTGCATGGATCGATATGAAATCTCCTGCACCAGGGAGACCTGGGGCCCGGGCGGGCGCAATGCACGAAATTATGAACGATCTTCGAATTGCAACCCGGCGCCTCCGCCATTCGCCAGGATTTGTGCTGGTCGCGGTGCTGTCGCTGACCATGGCCATCGCCGCCAACCTCGTCGTCTTCGGCGTCATGAATGCCGCCATCCTGCGGCCGCTGAACGTCGCCGGTGCCGCCCGGCTGTGGACCATCGAGCACCAGGAGCACGGCTACATCAGCCATTCCTACCCCGACTACCGCGACTTGCGTGCGCAGAACTCGACCTTCAGCGATATGGCGGCGTTTCGCCCCGACCAGGCTGCGCTCAGTACCGGGGGCATGACGAAGATGAGCTGGATTTATGAGGTGACAGGCAGCTACTTCAGCATGCTCGGCGTGCAGCCGCAAGTGGGGCGGCTGTTTTACTCCGGCGATGAACACGGCCCGAATTCGGCGCCTTACATTGTGCTCAGCGACGCTTTTTGGCGGGCCCGCTTCGATGCCGACCCCAGGATCATCGGCACGACGGTCGATCTCAACAAACATCCTTTCACCATCATTGGCGTGGCGCCGCCGGAGTTCCACGGCACCGAGCTTTTCCTCCGCCCCGATTTCTGGGTGCCGATGATCGACGAGCAACAGATCGACGGCTATGACTATCTCACCCGACGTTTCAACCACGGCATCTTCGTCGTCGGTGAAGTAAAGCCAGGAGTGACAATGCAGCAGGCGTCGAGCGACCTGGCCAAAGTTGCAACCCAAATGACGAAGCAGAATCCCGTGGACGACGACCATCTGGGCTTTCGCCTGGTCAAGGCCGGCTTGTTTGGCGATCAGGTCGGCGATGCGGCGCGGAGCTTCCTGGCGGCGCTGCTGGGGCTGGCGCTGCTGGTGCTGGTGGCAGCGTGCGTAAATCTGGCCAGCATATTTGCAGCGCGCGCCGCGGACCGCGGACGCGAGCTGGCCATCCGCGTGGCCATCGGCTCCAGTCGTTGGCGCGTACTGCGCCAGGTGCTCGCTGAAGCTGCATTACTTTCCGCCGGCGGAGGAGTTATCGGAGCAACGGTGTCGGTAGCCCTCATGAAGCTGCTGAGCGAATGGCGGCCGATGCCCTCCCTGCCGATCCAGGTAACGGTGCCAGCTGACGCGCGGGTTTACGGGATCGCCCTCTTGCTGGCTGCGGCCAGCTGCGTGTTGCCCGCCGTCCTAACCGCGCGGCAGATCTGGCAAATCGATGCCATGCAGGTGATGAAGGGCAGCCCCCAGACCTTCTTCCGGCGCATGAACATCCGCGATGTGCTGCTCGGACTGCAGGTGGCGTTGTGCGCGTTGCTCGTAACCTGCGCCCTGGTGGGTCTGCGCGGGATGAATCGACAGCTGCATGCTCCGATCGGCATCCAGCCCGAAGGCGTGGTGATTGCCGAAACGACGATGAAAATGGCCAGCTACTCCGATGCATCGGCGCTGCCGGTACAAAAGCGAATGCTCGAGGAGGCTCGGCAGATTCCCGGCGTCGCGGCGGTCGGCATGATCGACGACATTCCGCTGAATGCGGGAGGCAGCAGCACGCCGGTCTACCGGGAGGGCACGCAGGATTTTCGCAGTTCGAACAGCGTGATGGAAGCGAAGTACTTCACCATCACGCCCGGCTATCTTGCCACTGCGGGGACGCGCCTCGTGGCCGGACGCGACTTTACCTGGCACGACGACGACCACACCTCGCACGTGGCGCTCGTGAATGAGTTATTCGCGCGCACCCTCTTCGGCAGCGCCCAGGCGGCCATCGGCCGGCACTTCGCGCAGCCAGGCCCGAACGCTGGCACGCTCTACGAGGTGGTCGGGGTAGTCGAACAGGGTAAGTACGATTCGCTCACCGAGGCCCCCCAGCCTGCCATGTTCTGGCCGCTCGCCCAGAACAACGAAAACGACACCACCCTCGTCGTGCGCTCCAATCGCCCGCCTGCGGAGATTACAGCGGCGCTGGACACCATGATGAGCAAGATCGACCCAAGCCTGCCGGTCACCATTCAGAGTTGGCCAGAAGCTTTGGCCCTCGTCCTTTTCCCCGCGCGTGTGGCTACGGTGGCGCTCGGCATCCTGGGACTTCTGGCGGGCATGCTGGCGGCGACGGGAATCTTCGGCATGGCCAGTTACTCGGTAGCGCGCCGGCTGCGCGAAATGGGCATCCGCGTGGCCCTTGGCGGGCAGCGAACTCAGGTCCTCCGCGCCGCGCTGGGCCGCACCATGATTCTGCTCGGCATTGGCTCAGTAGCAGGCCTTGCCCTCGGAGTCCTCGGAACTCGTCTGCTCGCCAGCATCGTCTACCAGGCAACGGTTTACGATCCCGTCGTCCTCGCAGGCGCGATCGCCGCCATGATCCTGATTGGAGCCATGGCCGCAGCCGTTCCGGCGCGCAGAGCGATAGCCGTCGAGCCCGCCGCTCTGCTGCGCGAGGAATAGCGCCACCGAAAGATCTACCGCTCGTTCAGCTCGTCTCTACTGTAGCGACGGCCTCCTGAATCCACATATCTCAGACACCTCATCAATACGTCGATCTCAGCGGCTCGAGAGCGTCGTGCCCAGGACCGGATCCGCCACCGAAGGAAAACAACGCTTGCTGTGACGCGCCACCCGTCGGCAATCGCGCCGGCCCGCTCAATCAGATTCCTGATGGTGTGGACGATCCTCATCACCAGGTCAGGTTAATCGAAAAGAGGTTCTACCGGGATTGGCGACAGCAAAAAAGAAGCGAGTAGGATGACCGCATGAGATTTGTCGTCTTCGGCGCCTCAGGCGGCACCGGTCAGGAACTCCTCCGCCAGGGAGTGTCTCAGGGCCATGACGTTACGGCCTTCGTGCGCGATCCTAAAACCGTCACCGGCGGCGATCGGTTGAGCGTCGTCGTCGGTGACGCGCTTGATCCTCGTGCGGTCGCCCTCGCAGTGACCGGGCAGGCCGCTGTCGTGTCGGCGCTGGGCTCGCGTTCGCTCGGCGACGCCACGCTGCTGCCCGAATCGATGGTCCACATCCTCAGCGCAATGCGCCAGCACAGCGTGCGCAGGCTCATCGTCCTCGGAGCCTCGGGCGCCTTTCCTGGAGCGGACAAAAACCTCGCGTTGCCTTCCCGAATCCTCCTGAAGGTGATCAAAGCGACATTCCTCAAAAAGCCTTTCCAGTCACAGCGCGCGATGCAGGAGCTGGTGCGCATGAGCGACACGGACTGGACCGTTGTGGAGCCGCCGCGGCTGCTGACCGTCCCCGCAAAGGGCACGTACAGAGTCGCAGAAGATGCCCTGCCCGCAGGCGGACGGCAAATCGCGCGGGCCGACGTAGCTGCCTTCATGCTCGAGCAGCTCACTTCCGCCCGGTGGGTGCGCAAATCGCCCTTTGTCGCCTGGTGATCTGCCTCGCAGGCCCCGATCACCCGGACCATCGCGCCGAAACTGAAAGCCCCCAGGAGGATTTTCCAGATGAACCTCACCCGCCGCGACTTTTCCCGCCTCAGCGCAATGGCCGCTCTGGCACACGCGCTGCCCACAGTCGAATCGCAAAGCGTCGACGATCCTGGCCGCCAGCTCCGCTGGTGCATCGTCGGCCTCGGCCGCATCTCCATGGACCACTTCATGCCCGCCGTCGAGCTGTCGAAAGCCGGCAAACTAACCGCCCTGGTCAGCGGCCATCGCGAAAAGGCGGAAAAGCAGGCGGCTCAATACAACATACCGTCGCCGTCGATCTACAGCTACGACAACTACGACGAGATTCGCCAGAACAAGGAAATCGACGCAGTCTACATTGCTCTGCCCAACTCCATGCACGCCGAGTACACCATCCGCGCCGCGAAGGCCGGCAAGCATGTCCTCTGCGAGAAGCCCATGGCCACCAGCGTCGCCGATTGCAAAGCGATGATCGAAGCCTGCCGCAAAGCCCGCGTCAAGCTGATGATCGCCTATCGCTGCCAGTACAATCCTCTGCACCTCAAAGCCATCCAGCTCATTCGCTCCGGCGCCCTCGGCCAGGTGCAGATGATCGAGAGCTCCTTCGGCTTCAACATCAGAGCCGGCGAATGGCGTCTCAACCGCAAGCTCGCGGGCGGCGGCCCGCTCATGGATGTCGGCATCTATTCCCTCAACGCCTCCCGCTACCTCACCGGAGAAGAGCCAGGCGACATTAAAGCAAACTCCTCGGTCATCGATCGCGACGGCCGCTTCGAAGAAGTGGAAGAAAACGATTCGTGGACGATGAAGTTTCCCTCCGGCATAGTCGCCAGCTGCAACACCACCTACGGAGCCAACGGCGCAAACTACTTCAAGGTCCACGGCTCGAAAGGATCCATTCAAATGGACCCGGCATTTGGCTATGACGGCATGCACCTGACCGGGCAGCTGGACGGCCAGACCATCGACGAGCCCGAAACAGAGCACGACCCACGCGACTTCACCAGACAGGCCGACTACTTCGCCGATTGCGTCTGGTCCAACCGCGAACCGAAGACGAATGGCGACGAAGGCCTGCGCGACACCATCCTGATGTCCCAGATCTACCAGTCGGCGGGGCTGAGAGGGCTGTAAAGTACATCGGATCGCCTCCCCAGGGCGAGCATCCGATGCCTTGTCAGCGCCGGGAGGTCTAACCCGCTTCGACAATGCCCTTCAGTTTCGAAGCAATCTCCTGCGAGGTAGCAGCCTGCTCCTGTGTCGCCTGGGCAATCTGGACGACGGTATTCCTGATGGTTCCGGCTTCGCTTATCAGGCTGCTCATCGCGCTGCGGGCCCTATCCAGTTGCTTGCCCGTGGCATGGACTTTTTGACGACCCTGTTCCATCGCTTCAGTATTTCCCCGGACTTCCGACTGAATCTCCTGGATCATTCCGCTGATTTCTTCAGTCGATTTCGTGGTTCGCTCTGCAAGCGACCGCACTTCCCCCGCGACGACGGAGAACCCTCGGCCGTGTTCGCCAGCACGGGCGGCTTCAATGGCGGCATTGAGCGCAAGCAAATTCGTTTGATCTGCGATCTCCCTGATGGTGCTGACAATCTTTCCGATCGCCATCGAGCGGCTTCCGAGCGCCGCCATTTTGTCGGAAGTGTGGCTCACCAGCTCCGTCACGGTTTGCATGCTGATGTGCGTCTGTTCAAGGACCGAAACTCCGGTTTCAGTTTGCTGAAGCATGGCGTCGACGGAATTGGAAGCCAGTGAAGTCTCTCTGGCGACCATCTCGGTTGCCGTGCTCATGTCGTTGAGGTCGCGGGAGAGTTCGTTTACCCGGCCCTCCAGCATAAGGCGCCGCTGCTCATGCCCCTCCAGGGCATTGGCGCGAACTTCGGCCGTGACGTCCTGAAAACTTGCCATGAAGCACCGCGGCTGAACCGAGTCTTCATCGCTCCACAGTGCAAATGTTTTGGTCTTCAGTGTGGTCGGTCCAATCCTGATCGGTGCCTCGTGAGATGCGATCCTGCGTGATGCCAGCTCGGCAAGGATGCGACGGATTCGTTCCGGATCCCGGTGAAACTGATGAATGCTGTGCAGATGCGCATTTGCCACGTCCGCGCCACGGCTCATCGTGGCGTTCAGCTGATCGCGCATGCGGGTGAAAAAATCACGGCCCGTCTTATTGATGTAAAAAATTATGTTGTCGTCGGACGTGTCGGCCAACATAACGATGTTGTCGGAACGATCAAGCATCGCCTCCAGCATGGGAAGGTCATATTCCCGTTTCGGATCGCTGCGTCTGGAACGTCTGAGGAAAAACCCCCCAGCGCCGCCCCGACCATTGCTCATCGTGCCGAAGATGCCCATACACAGAAAGCTATCGGCTGGGCAAACGGGGGCGTGAGTCCGGCCCGCCGAATTGCGAGCCTTTTTTGCGCAAGACCGATCTATTCCGCCTGCGACTGAGCGGTATTCTCCAATCCTTCCGAATCAACGACGATTGAGCAGGCCGCCGCATAGCGAAAGCTATGACCATTCCTTCTTTCTTCAGCTGCGACTTGTCATACCGCAAAATACGATAAATTACAGCTATGGCAGGGAAATCCTCCAGCACCAGTGTCAGCTTCCGGGCTCCAAAGCAGCAAATTAAACGTCTCGATCAGCTCGCGAAGCGTCAATGTCGCGATCGCACTCAGTTGATCGGCGAAGCTATCAGTCAGTACCTCGAATTGCAGGATGTGCATCTCTCGCGGATCGCGGAAGGAATCAAAGCTGACGAGCGCGGCGACTATGCATCCGAACAGGAAGTTGAGGCGGAGTTCGCTCGCTGGCGAAAACTGTGAAGCTTCTTTGGACGCGGCCCGCCCTGCGTCATCTGTCGGAAGCTCGTGAATACATCGCCATAGACGACCCAGCTGCCGCAAATCGTCAGATTGAAAAGATACAGCTCACGGTGAATCGGCTGAAGGCGTTCCCGATGATGGGCCGCGCGGGACTATGGCCGGGGACGAGAGAATTCCCGGTGCCCGGAACGCCCTATATTTTGGTATATCGAATCCGGGAGAGCCAGCTCCGGATCATCGCCGTCCTCCATGGAGCGCGGGAAAGGAAGACCGAAGATCCCAACTGAGCCGTGTGGCGCAAATCTGCGGCCTGGCTGCCTACCCGTTCAGCGTCTCCTGCAGCTTATTCAAAGTGCTGTTCAGGTTCTTGTCGTTCCGCCGCTGCTCGTCGATCTTGCCGATCGAGTGCATCACCGTGGTGTGATGCTTCCCCCCGAACTGCCTTCCAATTTCCGGCAGCGAAGCTTCCGTCAGCTGCTTGGCCAGATACATGGCAATCTGGCGCGGCACCACCACCGCGCGCGCGTTGTTCTTCTGCTTCAGCTCGGCAATCCGCATCCCGAACTGCTCCGCCACTGCGCGCTGGATCGACTCAATCGTGATCTTGCGCCCCTGCGTATCGATGAACTGCTTCAGGCACTGCTGCGCCGTCGGGAGCGTGATCTCCAGCCCGTTCAACCCGCACCAGGCAATCAACCGCACCAGCGCCCCCTCCAGCTCGCGAACATTTGTCCGCACGTTCGACGCGATGAACAGCGCCACGTCCATGGGAAGCGGCGCAGGGAGATGCTCGTTCTCGGCCTTCTTCTGCAGAATGGCGACCTTGGTTTCAAGGTCTGGCGGCTGTATGTCCGCGATCAGCCCCCACTCGAAGCGGCTGCGCAGCCGGTCTTCGATCTCTGCCAGCTCGCGCGGCGGCCGATCCGAAGCGATGACGATCTGTTTCATGTTGTCGTGCAGCGCGTTGAAGGTGTGGAAGAACTCCTCCTGCGTACGCTCTTTCTGCGATAGAAACTGAATGTCATCGATCAGCAGCAGATCCACCGTGCGAAAGCGGTCCCTGAAGCTGGTCATCTTGTCGTACCGCACCGAGCTGATCATCTCGTTCGTGAATTTTTCCGCCGAGACATACGAGATGGAGGCCCCAGGCTGGCGCAGCTTCATCTCGTGCCCGATGGCATGCATCAGATGTGTCTTGCCCATCCCCACGCCGCCATAGAGGAAGAGCGGGTTGTAGGCCTTCGAAGGCTGTTCGGCGACCGCCATCGCCGCAGCGCGTGCGAACTGATTGCCGGGTCCACAGACAAACGCGTCGAAAGTGTAGCGAATGTTCAGCTGCGCGGCCGTCGACCAGTCGAACCGCGCCTGCTGCGGTCCCGAGGGAGGCACCGGGCGAGGCCCTCCGTTACGCTGAGGAACCTCCGTTGAGGAAGACGGGGCGAAGCCGCCATCCTCGCGCACCCGCGGCAGAGTTGGATCCTCGTCCGGAGTGATGAAACTCACATCGTCGAATTCCAGATGCAGATTCTCGATCGCCTCCTGGATGAGATCGCCATAGCGATCCCCAACGTGGCGGAACTCGGGAGTAGGGATCCGCACAAAGAGCAGACGCTCCCGGACATAGCTGTACCTCGTGGGTTTAAGCCAGGTATCGAACGACTGGCGGTTCACCTTCTTTTCGAGCGCGGCGAGGATTTGTACCCAGGGATTAAGAGCGACAGGAGACGTAACAGCGAAAGACATGCGCAATCCTCTATGCAAAACGTCCGAGAGTCGGAAGCGACCGACGCCGCGAAACCAGATACGGAAATGCCCGAAGCAAAGCCCCGCAAACAAAAGTGGGGCAGGTTCTGAAGCAGATCGGTACTGGCCGGGAGTGGCTCCGATCTGTCACTGCATCGGAGCATCGGTCACATTCTTCCGACAACCGCAGGGCGTCGAAAAAATCTTAAGTGAACGTTGCCGATAGTAGCACAGTGCGAGGCGGAGAGAACCTACCTGCGTTGAGAAAATTTTCTTTGGCACAAAGTTGCACTGGGCGTGGTGAAAAATGCAGCGGCGTCGCAATTTTTGCGAGTGAATCCGCGTTGCGATATACTCAATACTTGCCGCGATGAGACATGTTCTTAGCCGTTGCGCGGCCGATCAGAACTGTTGCGCGCGCGAATCAGGCAGTGAAACTCGCCAGCGCGCAAGCCGGTTCAATCCGACCAAAATTTCAGGAGTCAGCTTTTACATGCCGAAGCGCACATTTCAGCCCAATCGCCGAAGCCGTTCCAAAACCCACGGCTTCCGCAGCCGCATGAAGACAAAAAGCGGTGCTGCGGTGCTGTCGCGCAGGCGCGCCAAAGGCCGCAAGCGTGTTTCCGTCAGCGCGGGTTACCGCGATTAGTTCTTCCCGTTTCTCCTCCCTCACCCGGGGCGGCTGCAATTTTGACATTTGCTCCCGGTGCTCTCGAGAGTGCGACACAATGAAGGTATGCCGGAGCCAACTTTCGACTGGCGCAGCGCCCGTCTGCGAAAACACGCGGACTACCAGCGCGTCTACCGCCAAAGCCGGCGCTATTCCTCTGCATCCATGAGCTATTTCTTTTGCGCAAGATCGAGCGACGGCGCCTCCGGTTCGCTGCCGCGCGTGGGATTGACGACTGGCCGTGTCCTCGGCGGCGCGGTGGAACGAAATCGCATTCGCAGGCGTATGAGAGAAGCGGTGCGCATGCATCTGGGCGAGTTGCCGCCGCACGTCGATGTCGTTCTCCATCCGCGCAGACTTGTGCTGGAGATGGAGTTTACCCGGCTGGAGCGCGAAGTCTCGCGAGTTTTTTCGAGCGTATCGAGCCATGGGGAGAGAAAGAAGTGAGCGCAAGCGCGACGCACGAGGATGCGGGTGTGAAAGATGCCAGTGTGCGGATGCTGCTGATCGTCTATAAGCGTATTGTGTCTCCGTTGCTGCATGCGGCTGTGGGCGCAGTGGGTGCGTGCCGCTTCCAGCCCACCTGTTCGGAGTATGCGGCCATCGCAATTGCCCAACACGGGATAACGCGCGGCTCAATCATGACCCTCGGCCGGTTGCTGCGCTGTCATCCTCTGCACACCGGCGGATTCGATCCAGTCCCCGCCAGACGCGGCGCTTCCCCAACCAGTATTCGGGTCACACAGATCCCATAAAGTTCCCCACAGCTACAGGAAACGGAAGTCGAAGTCTTGGCAGAAATACAAAATCCCAATCAGCAGGGCGGCAGTGGTGGCGGCGGGCAGGACTCGCGCTCCCTCTACGGCTTCATGATCGTATTTGTGCTCATGATTGTTGCGTTTCAGATCTTCGGGCCGAAGAAGACACCGCCGCCTGAACCGTCACAGCAGAAGACGCAAACCACTCAGACGTCCACTCCCCGGACCTCAATCACGGCCACCACCGCGGCAACGGCGGCTGTTGCATCCGACCTCGCTGCTCCCGCGGGCAATTCTGTACAGGCCTCCAGCGAATCCGACACCGTCGTCGAAAACGAGCTCTATCGCATCACCTTCACCAACCGCGGCGCCACGGTGAAGTCCTGGATCCTCAAAAAATACAAAGACGACAGTCAGACTAAACCCCTCGACATTGTCAATCAGGACTGGGCTGGTAAATACGGTCTCCCCTTGTCGCTCTATGCCTACGACGCGGGTCTGCGGACCAGGCTGAACTCCGTCCTCTACGTTCCCTCCGCGACCGGACCCATCACCGCTCCAGGAACCCTGAGCTTCGATTATTCCTACGGCGGCCTCAAGGTTCACAAAACCTTCAACTTCGATTCCAGTTATGTCATCCACGCCGATGTTTCCGTGACGCAGAACGATGCGCCCGTTGCAGCCCTGCTTGCATGGCCCTCGGGGTTGGGCGATCAGAGCACCCTCCAGCAATACGCCGCCTCGTCCATCGAATATTCAGAGAACGGCAAGACGGATCAATTGCCGGCAAAGAAGGTCGTGGGCGGAGATACCCTGCACGGATCCTTCGATGATGTGGGTGTGTCCGATCTTTACTTCGCAGCCATCTTCATTCCCGACACATCCTCCGACACGACTGTGGTCACGCTCCACGACTCCGTGGCCGTGCCTCGCAATCGTGAACACCCCGAACCGAATGCGGTCGAGCAGGAGCCTTTGCTGGGCACGGCAGTGGGCGCGAGCGGTGGCGACTTGCGTACACGCATCTTCGCCGGTCCCAAGCTGCTCGGTCTGCTCGAGTCTATCCACACCGCGAACGGCCAGGATCTTGAGCATGTCGTCAGCTTCGGCTGGTGGGGCTGGATCGCCAAACCCATGCTCCAGGTGCTCCGCTTCTTCGCCAGCCACGGCATCCCCAACTGGGGCTGGGCGATTCTGCTGCTGACACTGATCCTGAATCTGGCAATGCTGCCCACGCGCTTCATGATGATGAAGTCGTCGCTCAAAATGCAGCGCATCCAGCCCCAGATCGAAGCCATCAAGGCCAAATACGCAAAGTACAAAACTACCGACCCTCGCCGCCAGGATATGAACAAGGAGATGTTCGACCTGCAGCGGAAGGAAGGCGTCAACATGTTCGGCGGCTGCCTGCCCATGCTCCTGCAGTATCCGCTGCTCTTCGGCTTCTATCGCATGCTCATGTACGCCATCGAGCTCCGCCAGGCCCATTGGTTGTGGCTCAAAGATCTCTCCGCTCCCGATGTCCTCCACATCCTGCCGGTCTTCGTCATCGTCTCCATGTTCCTCTCGCAGTTCTTTACACCCTCGCCCGGCATGGATCAGAGCCAGCAGCGCATGATGGCCTTCATGATGCCGGCCGTCTTCGGCGTAATGATGTGGAACATCGGCTCCGGTGTGGCGCTCTACTGGGCAGGCAGCAATCTGCTTGGCGTGGCGCAGCAAATGGTCATGAACCGCACCACCATGGGACGCGAGATGCGCGCCATTGCCGCAAAACGAGCAGCCAAACGAGATCGTCGCAAATAGACAGAAAAATGATCGAGGGCCGGAAATATTGGTCAAACGCGCAGGCAAATCGTCAATTCAATCAACGCTCGATTCCGGATTGCCCAATCATCGATTAGTGGCTCACCGCCCTGGTAACATGATCTAATTACATCCGGAAAAGATATTTGCGAGTCCCTTACCCCACGAACGCGATGCCCATCGAAGACTACTCCGTAGCAGCGAACAAGATCGCAGAACTCCTCAAATCCCTCATCCACCTGGGCGGTCTGCGATTGAAGTTCCGCATCACCGCTGGCCCTGGCGCCGCTGATCCAGCCGGACTCGAATCCCGCGAAATCTATGTCGATCTCGCCGGTCCCGATACCGGCCTCCTCACCCAGCGCGGAGGCGAGCTCCTGCGCGCTCTCGAGCATGTCGCCGCCAAAATGCTGCGCCTCGAAAACGAGGAGCACGACAAGATCTCCTTTGACGCGGAAAACTTCAAAGCGCTGCGAGCCCGTGAACTGAAGCTCGCAGCGGAAACCGCTGCGGAACGCGTGCGCCGCACCGGTCAGCCCTACAGCTTTGCCCCCATGAGCTCGCGCGAGCGCAGAATGCTCCACCTTGCCTTCCGCGGTTATCCCGATCTTGAAACCGCATCTTCAGGCGAAGGCCTGCGCCGCTTTGTAGTCGCCTACCCGAAGGGATACGAACATCGCGACGATCGCGGTTCAAGCCATGAACGCTCCTCCGGTCGCCGCCGCTAGCCGCAATCTCTCCGCATTCGCAAGGGCCGGAGAAGTAAATACCACCCATCGTGCAGCCTCATCCTCAAATCGCGGAACGGGAATCCGTCGCGCAGGAAACCATTGTCGCTATCTCCACGCCCCCCGGTCGCGGTGGCATCGGCATCGTCCGCCTCTCCGGACACCATGCGCTCGATATAGCGCATAGCCTCATCCGCATGCAAGGCGCACAACTTGAGCCTGCCCACGTGCGCCTTGCCGAAATCGTCGATCCGGAATCAGCCCAAAAATTAGACGAGGCCCTTGTTACATATTTCCGCCGCCCCAACTCTTACACCGGCGAAGATCTCGTCGAAATCGCCGCGCATGGCTCGCCGGTCATCCTCGAATTGCTGGTCCGCCTGGCTCTCCGCAAGGGGGCCCGCCTCGCCCGCCCCGGCGAGTTTACAGAACGCGCTTTCCTCGCCGGCCGCCTCGACCTCACCCAGGCCGAAGCCGTTCGCGACCTCATCGAAGCCCAAACCCTCTACCAGGCGCGCGTGGCCGCCGAGCAGATGGGCGGCGCGCTCTCACGCCGCATCCAGCCGGCAAAACAAGAGCTTGTAGAGCTCATTGCGCTGCTCGAAGCGGGCATCGACTTTGCCGAAGATGATGTCGAAGTCACGCCTGACGAAGAAATTGTCACTCGCATTGATACAATTGCCGCCGAGCTCGGCCAGCTCGCGCGTTCCTTCGACCACGGCCGCATGGTCCACGCCGGCCTTCGCCTCGCCATTGTCGGGCGACCCAACGTCGGCAAGTCCTCCCTCTTCAACCGCCTTCTCGAGCGCGAACGCGCGATTGTAACGGCCTCCCCCGGCACCACCCGCGACCTCGTCACCGATCGCCTCTCCCTCGGCGGTATTCCCGTCGAGCTCGTTGACACCGCCGGCCTGCGCGAAGCGAAAGACGAGGCCGAAGCCATCGGCATCCGCAAATCCCGCGAAACCCTTGCCGACGCCGACATCGTCATGCTGGTCCTCGATGCGTCCGTTCCCCTCCGCGACGACGAGCATCAACTCATCGCATCGCTCGCCGGCCGTCGCGCCCTCGTCGTCCGCAACAAGTCCGACCTCAGCGACGCTGCCGAAGTAGCTGCCGATCTGCCCCTTGTCACCGAGACCACCTCCGCCCTCACCGGCGAAGGCATCCACGACCTCCGGGTCGCGCTGACGCATTTAGTCCGCAATCCGGCAGGCGAAAGCGAATCCGGTTTTCTCACCAGCCTTCGCCATTTTGAAGCCGTGACCGGCGCTCTATCCGCCTTGAACGCCGCGAAAGAATCGGTAGCAAATAAGATCCCGCACGAGATGCTCCTGCTCGATCTCTACGCCGCGCTGCGCCAACTCGACAGCCTCACCGGCGAAACCACAGCGGAAGACATCCTCAATCGAATCTTCTCCACCTTCTGCATCGGAAAATAATGGCGACACGTAAGCTCTGCGCGGTCGCGGGTCCGCAATCGCACCAGCGCCAGAATGGCGATAAGGAATCGGCTCGTAAGAGGTGGTAAGCTACTGATGGGTAGTGGTTTAAAACTCATGGGCCTGTAGCTCAACGGTTAGAGCAGGGGACTCATAATCCCTTGGTTGGGGGTTCAAATCCCTCCGGGCCCACCACAAAATAGGCGTTTGAATTGGACAGGATCTGCACGGTCCGCTCGGCCAGCATCGAACCGGCCACGCGTCTTTAGTTGAGTGTTAGCGGCTTCCCACCGGGCCGCTCTCATCGGTCGGCGACGTTTCCCGAGGCCGAACTGCCTGCGGCTCAGGCTGTGCCGGAATGTCGGGCGAAGACGTTTGTGCCGGAAGGATCTGTACCAGACTCGGCGGCCGCGGCTCCGCTTCACCCATCGCGGCTTCGTGTTGCCGGCGAGCGGCAGCGTCAATGTCCACCGGGATGCCGCCCGGGACGATTTGCGCGAAGCCGTATTTGTGCTTCAGGTCGCCCGTGAGCCGGACCATCCAGAAGAGCAGCAGAAATGAGACGAGAACAGCGAAAGCGGAGCCTTCCGGCCCCTGGCCGCCGCCGCTGATCCACGCTGGCCCGGTCGCGTTGGTCACAAGAATGGGCGAGTAGTTCATCGAGCCGGAAATGGGCAGCCCGAAGAGCATGCTCATGGTGGCGATCCAGGCGAAGTGGAATCCCCAGCCAACCCAGAGAGCGCGCGTGCGGAGGACCGCAACCGCGAGGATCAATCCCATAAAAAAGGAAACCAGCACCGAGGCCGTGGTGGTGGGGGCCGTGTGCGTGCGCCAGATGGCATAGACGACCGCCATGAAGAAGGCGCCCAGCGTCGGACCCATCGCATCCACCAAACGCAGGAAGGGATATCCGCGAAACGCAATCTCGATCGCCAGAGTGCCGGCGGCGAGCGCTACGACGTCGAGGATTGCGACGAAATACTGATGCGCGTTGGTGAAGGCCGTAATGACAAGGCCACCGATAAGAGCCGCAGGCAGTACGCAGGCCACAACGCCCGCCCATCCGATCGCAGCGCCCAGAGCAAATTCCCCGAGCCAACCCTTACGGGGCGCGAGTGCCGTGGTTGTGGCCGGATCCATTTTGCGCTGGCCGATGCGGCTCATAGCCCAGTAACCGACGACGAGCAAAAAGAGAAGCAGGATGCGGTAGAGCGGCTCTTCGAGGTCGCCGGAGGTTAGTCCGGATGCCGCGCGCGACGCTGCGAGATCCGAGAACAGAAACCACGCGGCGGCAAGGAGGAACCAGACCAGCGCGCGCAGCCGCTCAAGGAAGGTCACGCCGTTGCTCCGAAGAGGAAAGATGCGCCGCGGGTGGAACTCATCAGGGTGGAATTCATCAGGGCTATTTCGATGCTTGCCCGGTATCAGACGGTGTAGAACTGGGCGATGTTGCGGAACTTGTCGTAGCGGCGGTGCAGAAGCTCGTCGAGGGGCAGCGATTTCAGCTCGTTCAGATGCCAGCGGAGTTTTTCTGCCAGAAGCTGCGCCGCTCCGGCGGGATCGGTATGCGCGCCGCCCGGGGGCTCCGGGACAATGTCGTCGACGCAACCGAGAGCATGGACATCGGGAGCGGAGATGCGCATCGCCTCGGCAGCCTGGCTTTTGTAAGCTGCATCGCGCCACAGAATGGCCGCGCATCCCTCGGGCGGAATCACTGAGTAAATGGCGTCTTCGAGGATCAGCACACGATCGGCAAGGGCCAGGCCCAGCGCGCCTCCGGAGCCGCCCTCACCGGTGATGGCGGCAATGGTAGGAACGCGCAGGCGAGACATTTCCCTCAGGTTGCGGGCAATGGCTTCGGCCTGGCCGCGCTCCTCGGCTCCTACTCCCGGATAGGCCGCCGGCACGTCGATGATCGCGATCACCGGGCGGCTGAATTTCTCTGCCAGCTTCATGCAGCGGAGGGCCTTGCGGTAGCCCTCAGGATTGGGCATGCCGAACCGGCGGTGCACCTTCTCCTTGGTGGAGCGGCCTTTGAGGTTGGCGATCACCATCACTTCCTGACCCTCGAAGCGGGCCATCCCGCAGGCCATCGCCGGATCGTCGCCGAAAAAACGGTCGCCGTGGATCTCGGTGAAGTCGGTAAAGATCCGCTCGATGAAGTCCATCGGATAGGGCCTCTGCGGGTGCCGCGCCAGCTCGGTCTTGGCCCACGCCGGAGTGACCGGCGGCGGAATGGTGTCGGGCTGATCGCTCATAGAGGGAGGTAGTCCGAGTTTGATTGTATGGATGCGGAGTGGGACCGGCAAATGCGCGCATTTGTTTTGGGATTGGATGCATCCGATGAATCAAGGGCAAGACGTTCTCACGGAGCGTGGTGACTGAACAATGGTCCCTTTACCTTCAATTATCCCGATGCTTGCGCATGTAGACTTCGAACTTCTTCGCGGCGCGCCGGCGCTTCCAGCGGTAGTAACGGTTCCGCAGGCCATAAGCCGTTTCGCTGCCCGCGACTGCGAAACCCCTGCGCGGGGAAAACTTGATGTAGAGGTATCCGAACAGCGCTCCACCCAGTTGCGAGAAAGCGAAGACCCTTTGTGAGGAGAACAGCATCGCAAGCGCGATCAGCATATAGACCGCGACCAGATACTTGGCCTTGATGGAGATGGGCAGCGGGAACATCATGAAAGGCATTTCGGCATAAAGAACGCCAAAAGCGATCAGCAGGCCGAAGATGCCGCCGTAGCAGCCGTAAAGAAACACGATGGAACCGGGCATGGCGAGCGCGAGCGCCACCGCTGCCAGTCCCGCGCCGATGACCGACACGAAGAAGATCTCCGCGAGCCAGCGGGAGCCGTGGTTCGATTCGAGAAAGCTGCCGAGGAACCACAGCGAGAGCAGTTCAAAGGCGGTCCCGAGGATGCCCATGTGGATGAAGCAGTAGCTCACCAGCTGCCAGATCCATCCGGCATGGAGTACCTGGTTCGGATCGAGTGCGAAGATGGCAAGGAGCTGACTGGCGAAACCTTTCGCGGCGACACCGAGGATCAGCAGCGCAAAGAAAAAGCCGAGGTTCCAGAGGATGAGGCTGCGCGTGAAGCCGCGGAAATCAGGGAAGCCGAGGACGCTGGTGGAGAAACGAGGCACAGGGGATATTGTCTCACTCACCTCGCAGGTCTCGGGGCCGGGGTTGCTGGCCACGGAACAACAGCGGGACTGCGATGACCGTGGTCATCGACCGCGCGAACGCCGAAGATGACGTTGTCTTTGGAGATGGGGAGCTGCACCGAAAATTGGCCTTCCGGCGTTGATGAAAACTTGCCGTCGGTTACATTAGCGAGCCGCTCCACCGGTATCGACCGCTCCCAGTCGGGCGCGTCGAGCGTCCGCCACACGATTTCATAGCGCGTATCGGCCGGCGCGTCAGGGCCTCCAGTCCACTGGATCGTGGTGTTGTTCAGCGCGTTGCTGAACCCCCTCTCGGCCGGATACTGGACGTCGATGGGCTCAGGCGGGGCGCTGGCAAGTTCCGCCATGGTTGCGGCATTCAGTCGCGCGACTCGTGCCACGTAGTTGAAGTCGACAAATTCGAGCAGATCGCCGTATCGGATTCCGTCCTCGACGCGGACGTTCTGGTGCTGGTGGTTGAAGTCCTCGCGCCACTCAGTGAAGCGGACCGCGGCGAACCCATCCTGGTTGAAGGAGGTATGATCGCCGCCGCGCAGGAAGCGGTCGCGGCGAAACTCGAGCACAGGAACGAGGCTCGCTCCGACTGGACTCGCCGTATAGGTACGAGCCACATCGAAGATGGCGCGGGAGAGCTCACGCGAGGACGAATCGCTCTCGTAGCCGAGCTGAAGGATCCGGCGAATCTCCTCGGGCGGAGCGTTGGATGGAACACTTTCGGAGAAGACGCGGACGCTGTGGGGATCCTGAAATTTGTCGCCCGGAGTACGATTGCCGCCGACAATGTCGTTGTTGAGCACGGCTTCCAAATGCCAGTCCTGCTGTTTGGCCAGGTCGGCAAGGTGCTTGCTCCCAAAGAGCCCCTGTTCCTCGCCGGCAACGGCTACGAAAATGAGGGTGGCGGGAAGTTTGAGTTTCGAGAGAACCCGCGCGCATTCGAGGCTAACCGCAACGCCGCTGGCGTCATCGTTGGCGCCGGGGGCCTCGCTGTGGGTGTCCATCACATCGGTGGCGCGGGAGTCATAGTGTCCGGTGACGAGAATCATTCTCGCAGCCTGCGATGGATCGCTGCCGCGCATCACAGCATAGATGTTGGTGAGAGGCGTAGGCTGGATCACGCGGGCGTTGGGGCCAGTTCCCGCAGGCTGGACGAAGGAATCGCGCCGCACTTCGAGGCAACCGTTGCATGCGGCGGAGATATCTTTGAACTGCGTCTCGATCCAGTCCGCGGCCGCAGTTACGCCGGTACCGGGGGCCAGGTCCTTTTCTTTGCTGGAGACGGTACTACGGTTACGGAACGAGACAAGCGCCGCAATCGTATGCTGAATCTGCATCGGCGAAATTTGGGAGATCGCATGGGCAATCGCAGGATCGGCCGGCATGGGGCGAATGGGTGCGCCGATAGCATCCAGATCGCGATGCGCAGCATCGCCAGAGTGGGTGCGTGACTGGCCGTGGGCGGTAAACAGCAGGGAAACGAGCAAAAGGCAGGCGGACTTCATGTCTCAATCGAGTATGCCCCAGATGGGAATCGAGCGCACGCTTGACGCGCGGGGCAATTCTCCTCAAAACTAGCGGAGGCACCAAGGCGATAAAACCGGGCAGCAGGGATTGTGCGGAGCATCCGAGGAAATACTGCCGCCAACATTTTTCACGCAAGCGACGTCATTGTGATGGACCCAAAAATCATTTCTCCTGCCGGAGGGTTTCATGATTTGCCCTGAATGCGAGAGCGCACTCGACTTCGACGAAGAGGAAGTCGAAGAAGGCGACGTAGTCGTCTGCGATGAGTGCGGGACCGAGTACGAAGTGGTGGCCACCGAACCGCTGGAGCTGAGCAAGGTGGAAGAAGACTACGACGACGACGACGAACCGACAGAAGAGGAAGAAGAATGAGGCGTAACCGGCAATTCTGGCGTTCGGGGCTGCCTGTTTTCGCGATGCGCTCGGCGCCGTATGTGGGTTGTGCCGTGGTTCTGATGCTCATGGTCTGGCTGATGCCTTTGGCGGGCGCTCAGGACTATGGTCTGAAGAATCTGCAGGGCAAAGTTTTCGATGCGAAAGACGCAACGATCCAGGGAGCGATCGTTTACTTGCAGAATTCGCGGAATAACGACGTGAAGACGTTTATTTCCGGGAGCGATGGAAGCTATCGCTTTGCGGCGCTTTCAGCCGACACTGACTATACGATATGGGCCGCCTATAAAGGGAAAAAGAGCCCAACGAAAGAGGTCAGCTCGTTCGATTCGCGCAAGCAGGTGTACCTCGATTTGCATTTCAAGTAGATCTTCGCGGTTATGAAGGGGGTTCCCTGACATCGCATTGCGCGATCCTGAGTGCAGCCTCACCGATTGGGAACAAAAAAGCCACCCGGAGTGGGTGGCTTTTTTGCCGGGTTCTGAGGCTGGGAGGCTTACTTTTCCCGCTTCCAGTGGACCAGATCGCCCAGCGTGGTGGTGGAGCTGGATACCACCGGCTGTTTGTAGGCTTCGACGTCGGCGCGGCTGGCTTCTTCGCCGCTGACGGCGCGAATGCTGAGCGCGACCTTCTTCTCTTCCTGGTTCATGCGGATGATTTTGAATTCATGCTCGCTTCCCTGCTCCAGCTGGATCGGCGCGCCATGGGCGTCGGTCGCTTCGGAGACGTGGCAGAGGCCTTCGACTCCCTCGGCAATTTCGACGAAGGCGCCGAACTGCGCGGTCCGGAGCACCTTGCCCTTGACCACGTCGCCCACGCGATGCTGCGCGAAGAAGGTCTCCCAGATATCGGGCTGCAGCTGCTTGATTCCGAGCGACAGCCGGCGATTCTCAGGCTCGACGCCGAGCACCACTGCGCGGACCTTCTCGCCCTTCTTCAGCACTTCGGAGGGATGCTTGACGCGCTTGGTCCAGCTGAGATTGCTGACGTGGACGAGCCCATCGATGCCATCTTCGATTTCAATGAAGGCGCCGAAGTCGGTGAGGTTGCGAACGCGGCCTTCCACGGTTGCACCGGTCGGGTATTTGTCGCCCAGATGCTCCCACGGATTCTCGAGGAGCTGCTTCATACCGAGCGAGATACGCCGGTCGCCGGGGTTGACCGCGAGAATGACTGTCTCGACGTCGTCGCCTGGCTTGACCAGTTTTGAAGGGTGCTTCATACGCTTCGACCAAGTCATTTCCGAAACGTGGACGAGGCCCTCGATTCCCTGCTCCAGTTCGACGAACGCGCCATAGTCGGTAACGCTGAGAACGCGGCCGTGCACACGCGCGCCGATCGGATAGCGCTCCGCCGCATCGAGCCACGGATCGGGAGTGAGCTGCTTAAAGCCCAGGGAGACACGCTGCTTGTCTTTGTCGAACTTGAGGACCTTGACCTGGATCTCATCGCCCACATTGACGAGGTCGCGCGGATGGGTGAGCCGGCCCCAGGACATGTCGGTGATATGGAGAAGGCCATCGATGCCGCCCAGATCGACGAAAGCACCGTAGTCGGTGAGGTTCTTGACGGTCCCGGTGAGGACCGCGCCCTCTTCGAGGTGCTCGAGGGTGTGGGAGCGGCGCTCGGTCTGCTCTTCCTCGAGGATTTCCTTGCGCGAAACGACGACATTGCCGCGCTTCTTGTTCAGCTTGATGACGCGGACCTGAATAGGCTGGCCGATATACGCGTCAAGATTGCGTACCGGGCGCAGTTCCAGCTGCGAGCCGGGCAGGAACGCCTTGATGCCGATATCCACCGTGAGCCCGCCCTTTACGCGGCCCACCACCGTTCCCGTGACCGGAGTCTTCTCGTTATGCGCCTTCTCGACCGTGTCCCAGACACGGAGCCGCTGGGCCTTCTCATACCCCAGCAGGTAGCCGCCTTCGGGCTCCTCGCGTTCGATCACGACATCGACGCTATCGCCCGCCTTCAGCTTCGGCTGGCCGGTGTGATCGAGGACCTGATCGAGGGGAATCAACCCTTCGGACTTCATGCCCACATCCACGACGACGTGCTTGTCGGTCAGCTTGATGACCGTGCCCGTCACAATCGCGGAGTCGTCGAAGGCCTGCGCAGCGGCTTCCGCCGCCTGCTCGCGGTCGAACGATTCGAGCGCGGAGGCGAAGTCCTCCATGCTGAGGTCGGGCTCGTCGTGATGTGGCTCGGACGATTCTTCGCCAGCCTGCAGTTCAGACAGCGTCGCGGCAGCAGCTTCGTGGTGCGTTGTCTCGAACGAGGCTTCGGGGTTGGAGGTGGTTTCAGCCGACGGCTCGGAGTGCTCCGGCGGGGCTTCCAGCGTTGGGGTTTCCAGTTCGGTGTTCAGAGGGGTGCTCTCGGTTTGTTCAGGATTGAGGACGTGTGCCATAGACAGCTCCGGGATTGTGGCGGCGGCTCCCGGATTCCGCCCCGCAGCGGGAAATCTGGCTGAACAACGTGGCCGGACCTCTCGGTTGCAGCTTTCTTCGCCGTTAGCGGCGGGCGGGTGACCCGAGCGCGGTTCTCGGCGAAGTTCGGGGATCGCCGCAGCTGCGCGTTCCCTTCCAGGCGGAGCAAACCATCGGAGACAGTGCGGGTGGAATCGCAACAGCATCTCCAGGATGAAACATCCGCGAGGCAGGAATGAACAGGAGTGGTGATCGGAAGGTCAGCGCCATGAATCCCGAGCGCGCAAACCCCCTATCAAAACTATAGTGCCGCACTATGGGCATGTCAATCGACGCCACGTGAAGAGAATGGAAATTGAAAGTCACTTTCGTCACGAAAATTTCTTCCGGCGATCTTGACTTTTGGTGAAAAAAAAGGAGCGGCTTTGCGCCGCCCCCAAGGTTTGCTTTGCCGGGTCACTATTCTTCCGACGATGGAGGAGCCGGAGCCTGACCTTGCGGAGTCGCTGGCGCCGCGGGCGCTGACCCGTCCGGCGGTGGGCCTTGGCGCTGCCTGCGCCACATATTCTGCCCATCCGGACCGCTTGGCCCTCCAGGACCGCCTGGAACGCGACGCCCATCGCGATTCATTTTGCCCGGCCGATGCTCTTCGCGCATCGCCTTCAGCTTCTGCCACTGCTCCGGCGTCAGCGTCTTGCGGATATCGAAGAGCATGCGCGCATTCGCTTTTTCCAGTTCGGCGCGTGCCTGGGCAACAGCGTCGATTTGCGAGAGGATCTTCGCCTCGTCAGGCTGGTCGGCTTCGATCATCGGATGGAGCAGCGTCTCCTGCTTCTCGAGGCTGGCATTCAGATCGATCAGCTTCAGCCGATGCTGCAGAAAGATGTCGTCCATCTGCTTCTTTTGCTGATCGGTGATGCCGAGTTGCTGGGCCATCTGCGGGTCATTCCACCAGCGGCCGAAGTGCCCGTCGTGGAAGGCTCGCTCCATGGGAGGCGCGCCGAAGCCCTGACCCATCCCCTGTCCCATTCCCGGCCCTTGACCCATCCCCTGTCCCATTCCCGGCCCTTGACCCGGCCCCTGTGCGGGATCGGCCCCTGCCGGGACAGGACCAGGCCCGCCCGGAAGCGGCCCGTCGAAGCCCTGCGCGATTGCGAGTCCCGAAGCTATGAAACAAAACAATGTGACAGCCAAAAGCCTATTCCTGCGTGGCATTTTTCTTCTCCGAAACTGAACTGGTTGTGGTCGTTTGGTCGCTCAGATCGGCGAGCGGACGAAGTGCGTCGGGCACATCTTCGGAAACTTCGCTGTCGATCTGGTTCATCAGCGCGGTGTCGTCCACCGCGGCGTGGGTATCGTTGGCATGCTGTTGCCCATTCGCCACAACAGGCGCTGGCGTCGCGCCATGCTCGTGATGGAAGTGGCCGTACATGGGCACGAGGACCGCGGCGGCCACTGCGGCGGCAAGCGCTGGCGCAAGCAGCAGACTGAAGCGCGATCTGCGCTCCGGCCGACGCTCAGTCATACGCTGTGAGACCCCAGGAGCGAAAGGCCGCGCCGCCTCGCGCTCTGCGATGTGCTGCATCGCCGAGCGATAGAGGCTCAGAGCCTCGGCCATTTCGCGGACTTCTTCCCGCGTCTCGTTAGCCGTGTTGTCAGCAACAGCGTCTTTGCGGAATTTCATTTCGCTCCTCCCATGCGCTCGCGAATAATGGCCAGCGCGCGATACAGATGGGACTTCACCGTGCTCAGGTTCATCCCGATCGTGGTTGCAATCTCATCCAGTTCCAGCTCCTCGACAAAGCGCAGCACGAACACCGTGCGCTGCTGGGCGGACAAACTCTTCACCGCTTCCCAGACCGCCGCGACCCGGTCCCGAGCCACCGCCAGGCTCTCCGGCGTGCCGCGGCCATCGGGCACCCAGTCGCTGATGTCCATCACATCGAGCGACGAGCCGCGCGTCTTCTGCCAGAAGCGCAGGCTGCGGCTGCGCAGATGGTCGCGCATCAGGTTGACGGCGATTCGCGTCAGCCAGGTACTCAGGCTCGAATCGCCACGGAACTGATGCCGCGCACTCCAGGCTTTCATGAAGCATTCCTGGGTCAGCGACTCGGCCGCATCGCGGTCGGTCAGCGACGAAAGCAGAAAGCGCAGAATGCGCGGCCGGTAGACACGCACAACTTCGTCGAAGTCGGCGAGCTCCAGCATGGCCTGCTCCCGTTTTTCAATTGCGAGCTCGCTGCCTGCCCCTGGGCCCCCGGAAAGCATGCTCGCCGGAGTGGTTGCCATTTCTTCCATGCGACCAGATAGACGGGATTTCACGCGGCAAGTTTACAGGGAAGGCGCGAAATTGGCGGAGATTACGTGTGTCAGGGATTCGCGCAGCGGCCCCTATCCGATGTCTGAATCGGAAGATGCAATTCCGGCAATCAACAGAGGCGCGGCCACAAGCCCCTCTGGCCGATTGCCGCGTACGCAATTCTTGCCGGAAAGCTTGGCCTCGGCGAGGGCGCGCTCGGCTTCGCGCAGCACGATGAGCGGAGAGCGGCCCCGGCTGCTCGCCACACCAAAGCTGGCAGTCAGCGTCGTCGCGTCGTGATCGAGCGCGAAGGGGCGGCCGAGGATCGACTCGCGGATACGATCGCCCAGCAGGATTGCGCTGTCGAGGTCGCAACCGGGCAGAGCCAGAAGAAATTCGTCCTCGCCGCAGCGGCCGATCAGGTCGTAGCTGCGAAGATGCCGCCGGAAGCGGTTGGCCAGCTCGATCAGTACGCGGTCGCCGGTTTCGTAGCCGTAGTCGTGATTCACCCGCGAAAAGTCATCGAGGTCGAAGAGCATCAGACTCAGCGGCGTCTTCATCCGCTGGACACGGTCGGTTTCCTGGAAGATGAGGCTGATGAGAGCTTCGCGATTCCAGAGGCCGGTGAGCCCATCGTGAGTAACGTGGTAACGAAGCTCGGCCGACTGCTTTTGAAGGCGGCTGGTAAGAGCCAGAACGCGCTCGGCCACCCGGATCCGCACCCTCAGGTCGGCTGTGTCGGCCGTCACAACCAGGAAATCGTCGCCGCCACAGTCGAGGGCCGCCCGAGCTCGATCAGCCTCGGCTCGATTGGTGAGAGCTCGATCAGTGAGAGCTCGTCCGGTCCCCGCTCGATCCTTGCTGGCATTCCTCGGCTGACTGCTGAACAGGATAATCCACGTGCGTCGCTCTTCGTGGCGCCGGCGCACCTCCCACACGATTTCCACCGCGCTCTGTCCGGGCAAGTCCATGTCCAGCAAGGCGATCGAGGGCGGGTTGGCGCCCTCGATGCGAGCCAGCGCGTCGGTCCCATGGTGAGCTGCTTCGACCTGATAGTGCCAGGATTCCAGGGTCGCTGCCAGGAAGTCAGTTAAGCCGGGGCTGGAGCACCCGATCAGGACGATGGGGCTGGTGCTCACGGTAATTGTCTTCGCAGGCATGAAGTCTCCGGGGCGGTTCTCTCCCGGTTCCTTTTATCGGCTCGAAAATCGCGAGGCTTTAAGAAGCAGCCCTTGTCAAGGACTTCGAGGCAACTCACACGGTGGAAATCGCGTTCCAAGGTGGGAATCTCCCCCAGAACTCAGGGAAGTGCGCCAAAGAGTACAGATAGTGGTCGCCCTTTAGTAATCAAGGTCACTAAAGATTTTCGTGCACGCAGCCCACCCTTGTGTGACGATTACGTGAGATAATGAGAACGAAAGAGCTATACGACACCGTCCAGGGCCCGCACGTCGCGACTCTGTCGAGGAGAGAGCGATGAATCCTTCCGTTAAGACCACGCACGTTATACCAACACAGCTCCCCCCGGTGCGGTTGGCGAGCGTTTCTACCCTTCTGGTTTGCCGTTTCTGCATGACCACCATCGGAGCTTACAAAACTCCGGCGGAGCGGCTGCGCCTGGAGGCGAAACACGTCTGCAGCGATAAGGTAGTTGTCGGTAGGCCTGCGGTCTCGATCCCGTTTAACTAAGACGACGCTTGAATTCGGGGTTACGTCGTGCTGGTGTGGTGTGCCCTGCGCTCGTAGTTGCGGCTCGGCCCGTTCTTGTCCGGAGCCGAGGTCACTGAGGTTCGAAATGAGGGTATCAGCTCGCCTCGGCGCTCATTCAGACTCGCCGTAGTTTTCAAAATCCTCTGGCGTGCTCCCGATAGGTGGAGTTGCATTCTGCGACGAAGCGTCGCTATTCTGCGGACGAACGAATCTGCGCAGGCGTTCAACGATTTCAATCGAGGGCATGAAAATGAAGACCGCGTTTGCATGGATTGCTGCAACCGCTCTCGCTGTCGCAGCCCATGGGCAATCGGCAGGGGGTAGCGAATACTCCGCAGCCCAGGCCGGGCAGACCTCCGCATCGGCAGCGCAGGCGACGGTGGTTTCCGCGGAGCTGTCGAAGAAAATCGATACGAAGGATGCAAAGGTCGGCGATCCGGTGATCGCGAAGACCACGAGCGATGCGCACTTGGCCGATGGCATGAAGCTGCCGAAGGGATCGCGGCTGATCGGCCACGTGACCGATGTACAGGCCAAATCCCGCGACAACAGCGATTCACATATTGCGTTTACTTTTGACCGCGCCGTCCTGAAGGATGGGCATGAGGCGCCGATTCACGCCGTGATGCAGTCGCTCGCGGCGCCGGCGGCGATGGCGGCCAGCAGCTCCAATGACATGATGGCGAGCAGCTCGATGACCCCGGGCGGTGGCGATTCCATGGCGCATGGAGGCGGCAGCGGCCGCGCATCGGTGGGCGGGGTCTCGGGCGCGGTTCCAGGAACGGCCACGGGCTTGGCGGACAACGTAACTTCGGGCGCGGCTCCCAATGGTCCGGGCCATCTGGGAACGACTGGCGCGGCAGTGGATAATACTGTCGGCCTCAACGCCGGACTGTCCGGGCAGGCATCCGGCGAGGCGATGCCGGTCGGGAATCTTTCCGGCGTCACGTTCAACAACGTGAACGCAAGCGCTGGCCTTTCGAATAGCGGCGTTAGCGGGTCGACCGGTTCGTCGACAGCGACACTGCTGACCGGGCATGGCAGAAACTTCAGCCTCGAGAGCGGTTCGCAAATGACTCTGAGCGTCGCTCCTCAATAGTTGAGCCAGCACAACCGCGCTACTTTGAAAATGCTGGGCCCTGTTACGCTGCTGCGGCGCAGGGCTTTTCCGTGGCTCGAAAACTCAAGCGAAGGCCACTCACAATGAATCCAATGGGCTGGAATTCCGGCGAGAAGGTGCGCTTCCCGAAGCTGTATCCCATCCTCGATGCGGACCTGGTTTTCCGGGAGCTCGCGCCGCGCGGAGCAGGCACTAAACCGGGCACCGCATCAAACGACCGCGCGAAACTACTGCGCCACCTGGTACGCGAGTTGGCCCACGCCGGTGTAGAGATTCTGCAGTATCGCAATAAGCGGGACGACGACGACGGGGTCCTCGTTGACGCGCTGGCGATACGGGAAGCGGCGGAGTCGGCTGTCCAACCAGGCCGAAGGCGAGTGCGGCTCATCCTCAACGACCGCGCAGAGCTTGCAGTGGCCGCCGGATGGGATGGTGTCCACGTTGGCCAGGAGGATTTGTCACCGCAACAGGCACGTTTGCTGGCGGGGCCGGGGGCCATCGTAGGACTTTCGACTCACACTGCGGAGCAGGTTGTCACTGCGGACGCCGAACCGGTGGACTATGTCGCCATCGGGCCGGTATTTGCGACAGCCACCAAGCCCGACACTTCGCCGGTGATTGGCCTTGAAGGCGTGCGACGGGCGCGGGCGCTGACCGGCAAACCTCTGGTCGCAATCGGCGGCATCACCCGAGAAAACGCCGCAGCAGTTTATGAGGCGGGCGCGGACTCGGTGGCCGTAATTTCCGCGATCTTCGGAGCGCAATCGAGCGGCGAATCCGTAGCCGACTCCGTCCGCCAATTCCGGCCGCTTTGAAGCGCCCTGTCGACCAAAGAGGCTCGCAGAGAAGAGTCGCACTACCAGGAGACGTTGCCGCGCGGCGTGAGGGCGATGGTTGCGACGGCATCCGTCGTCTGATCGAGACCGACGCGAATGATGATCTGTTCCGGGTCAAATCCGATTTCCGGATACCAGTACATGCGCCAATCGCCCCAGTGCGACTTATGGCGGCAGACGCAATAACCTTTCGCGTCCTTATCAAAGTCGTAATCTCGGGCGCCGGGTATGAATCGGGGGTCTTCTTCGAGGCCGCGCAGGACTGCGCTCATCTCGGTCTCCATTGGAGCAACGAAGAACCGGAAGTTATCCACGAAACTCTGAGCAAGTTCGATCACGTGGGGCATCGGGGATAGGGAACTCTACCATCGCCCGATGCCCGCGATCCATGAATTTTCAGGAACGGCGTGCAGCACCTACGGTTCGGCCACAACTCCAGGCCGGCTGCGCTGTTCCTGGGCGATTTTCTCCCGCAGGCGCGGCGTGATCATCTCGGTTCGCTTGGGGATGACGGTCAGCTGGCCCTGCTGGGCATCAAAATGCCATTCGAAGAAGTCGCCTTCACGGAGGCTATAAAGGTCGCGGACCTCCTGGGGCACGGTGACCTGGAACTTGTTGACGATCCGGCTCACAACCGCGCGAGGCAAATCCTTCGCCTGCTCCTCTACGCTCGCCCGCATTTCCAATGCTGTCGCCATAAATCTCTCCATCATTCTTAGTTTCCGATTATCGGAAAATAGTTGTCAAGTCCTTCACCTGTTTGGTTCATCAAATTACCATGTTGATATCACTAGCGAAGCAGATCGCAGATTTCCATCGCGTGGTACCCGACCAGCAAAGCAAAGCCCAGGGCGAGGGAACTCGCTCCGGCGATCCCGTATTTCCGTGAGCGTTTTTCGGCGATCAAGTCCTGAAAATCCGGCAGCGCGACCACTACATTCATATAGCGCACCGCTTGCAGATTGTTTCTCACCGCAAATCGCGCAATTCCATCAGATCCTCTTCCTGCTTGCGAAACTGGCCGCGCCTGAACAAGTCCACGCCCAATAAGACTGCGCCGGCGAAGTTGAATACTTCTCCTGCAATACCAAGAGAGTGGGCTATGAGCAGTTGCTGCATCGCATTCCTCAAGCTGTTTTAACACGTTATCACATCCGTTGTTCTGATTATCGGAAAATATAGCGGGTGCCGCTATCACGAATTGGTTACGTTGGGAATATCTGCTGCGGTTCCAGCCACCCCACAAATCCAGCCGACCGTTTTGTGTAAACAACGTATTTCTATGGAGATAGGGCCGAGCTTTAGGTCTTCTGCGCAGCACCCACCGTGTACGCTGGTCTCAAAATGGAACAAATCGGAAGTCCTGCGAAATGAACCCTTTGCCCGAAGCCGAGAGGTGATACCAGCCAACCGCCGTGCGTGAACAGGCGAAATGCACAGAAATCCGGAGTCTCGTGGCGCAGCCGGTGGGCGCTATGCTCTGCGCGAAACTCATCGCGGGCCACCGATAAGCCCTGCCGGAAATGAACAGTTGCTGACATTGACCCGAGCTTTCAAGTAGAACTGTAGGACACGTGCGTCCTCAGGCCTCCACTCCCGCTCCGTCTTCCGGAAAATCAGGCTTCGTAGCCAGCCTTGGCCTCTTCAGCGCGACTGCGATCGTCGTCGGGTCCATGATCGGCTCCGGCATCTTTCTCGTTCCCGCCGATATCAGCCGCGGCGTAGGCTCGCCCGCATTGCTGATCGGCGCGTGGCTCGTGACGGCGGTCATGACCATCATCGGCGCTCTCAGCTATGGCGAGCTGGCCGCGATGATGCCCGGAGCTGGCGGCCAGTACATCTATCTGCGCGAGGCGCTCGGGCGCATCTGGGGATTTCTCTTCGGCTGGACGCTGTTTCTCGTCATCCAGACCGGAACCATCGCCGCCGTAGCCGTAGCGTTTGGAAAATTCCTCGGCGTCTTCTTCCCGTCGGTTTCCACCACCCACTGGCTCTGGCACATCGGCCGTGTTCCCGCCTGGAAGGTCGGGCCGATGGTGCTGGGCAACATGGACATCGGCCTGAGTACCGCGAATCTTGCCGGCATCGTCATTATCCTGCTGCTCGCGGTGGTGAACATCTTTGGAGTGAAATTAGGTGCTCTGGTTCAGAACATCTTCACCACGGCTAAGACGGCCGCTCTGCTGGGGCTGGTAATTCTGGGCATCCTCTTCGGGCGGAATGCCACAGCAATCCACGCCAATTTCGGCGCGAATTTCTGGGCAGGCTGGCATAGCATGCACGCAGTGCAGGTCGGTGTGGGCGGCCCTATCGCTATGGTCGGTCTGCTAACGATTCTTGCGGTCGTGCAGACTGGCTCGCTCTTCTCAGCCGATGCCTGGAACAACGTGACCTACACGGCAGGCGAGGTGCGGAATCCCCGGCGCAATCTGCCGCTTTCTCTGGCGATGGGCACAACCCTTGTGCTGGGCCTTTACATCCTGGCCAATTTTGTCTACCTGATGGCGCTGCCTTTGCATGGCGACCCGAACGGGACCACCATCGCGGCGCGCGGCATCCAATATGCGTCGGAAGATCGCGTGGCTACAGCGGCGTTGCAGCAGATTTTTTCCCACGCCGGAGCTTACCTTATGGCGGGCGCGATTCTGATTTCCACCTTCGGCTGCGCCAACGGCCTCACCCTCGCCGGCGCTCGTGTCTACTACGCGATGAGCCGCGATGGCCTGTTCTTCAAGGCAGCCGGCAAGCTCCACCCAAAGTGGCACACGCCGGTAGCCGCCCTGATCGTGCAGGCGCTGTGGACATGCGTGCTCTGCATCTCCGGATCGTACGGCCAGCTCCTCGACTACATCATCTGCACGGAGCTGATTTTCTACATCCTGACCATCATCTGCCTCTTCGTCCTGCGCGCCAAACGCCCCAACGCCGAGCGCCCCTACCGCGCCATCGGCTATCCGGTGCTGCCGGTCGTCTATATTTTGATGGCAGCGTGGATTTGTATCGTATTATTGCGCTACAAACCGCAGTACACATGGCCAGGACTGGTGATCGTGCTGCTGGGCATTCCGGTGTTCGCCGTGTGGTCCCGCAATGCGGTCCCCGAAGCACTGCCGGCCTCGTCGCCCGGACATATTCCTGGAGGAACATCCGAGAATGGCTAAGCTTTTTGCCGTCAAGCCCCTTTCCCTTCTGACCAAGGAAGCCGGTGAAGAAGGCGAGCACACGCTGCGGCGGTCGCTCGGTCCGGTCAACCTGATCACGCTCGGTATCGGCGCGATTATCGGCGCGGGCATCTTCGTGCTCACAGGTCAGGCGGCGGCTCTGCACGCAGGGCCGGCGGTCGCCCTCAGCTTTGTCGTCGCCGGCATCACCTGCGCCTTCGCCGGCCTCTGCTACGCGGAGTTCGCCTCCATCATCCCCATCGCCGGCTCCGCCTACACCTACGGCTACGCCACGCTGGGCGAACTGGTGGCCTGGATCATCGGCTGGGACCTGTGCCTCGAGTACGCCTTTGGCGCGGCCACGGTGGCTTCAGGCTGGTCGGGATATTTCCTCAGCCTGCTGGCGCAACTGGGCTTTACGCCGGGGCCTGGTCTGGCGCGCTTCACGACGACCTACGGCAACAACATCTACCTCTATCACGGAGCCTGGATGCCGGCCATGTCGCTGCCCATGAACGTGGCAACCGCTGGCCTCCCGCACGTCGTCGGCATCTGCAATCTGGTGGCGTTCTTCGCCATCGTCGTGGTCACCGCAGTGCTCGTTCGTGGCATCAAGGAATCCGCCAACCTCAACTCCACGATCGTCTTCGTCAAGCTCGCGGTTGTGGGCATCTTCCTCGTGGTTGGGGTTAACTTCCTCTTCCACCATCCGCACCTCGCGTCGGCCAACTGGCATCCGTTCATTCCGCCCGCTCAGGGGCGCGGCGCCTTCGGCATCAACGGCATCGTCGCGGGCGCATCGTCGGTCTTCTTCGCGTATATCGGATTCGACGCGGTTTCAACCGCCGCTCAGGAAGCGAAGAATCCGCAGCGCGATATGCCCATCGGTATCCTGGGATCGCTGGTCATCTGCACCATCCTCTACATCGCGGTTTCGCTGACGCTGACCGGCCTGGTGAATTATCGCGAGCTCAACGTGGCACAACCCGTGGCGCTGGGTATCGACGCAACCGGCGTGACCTGGGGCAGCCTGCTGGTGAAAATCGGCGCGGTGTTCGGCCTCGGCACTGTGATGCTGGTGATGCTGCTTGGCCAGAGCCGCGTCTTCTTCTCAATGTCGCGCGATGGCCTGCTGTGGAAGTGGGCAAGCGACATTCATCCAAAATTCCGTACCCCGTGGATCTCGAACATCGTGGTAGGAACCATCGTGGCTTTTCTGCCAGCGTTCCTGCCCATCGATAAGCTGAGCGAGCTGGTAAACATGGGCACGTTGCTGGCCTTCGCTATCGTCTCCGCCGGCGTTTGGATTCTGCGCGTGCGCATGCCCGACCTCGAGCGCCCCTTCAAGACGCCGTTGGTGCCTATCGTGCCGATCCTCGGCGTCATCAGCGCGTTTTATCTCATGATCAATTTGCCGCTGCTGACGTGGGAAGTAGTCGGCATCTGGCTCGTAATCGGGCTTGTCATTTATTTCACCTATTCGACAAAACACAGCAAGGTGCAGGCGCTGCAGAATCAAGTGACGCAGCCACGCTAACCAATACGCAACTAAGGCAGGATATACTTCGCCCGTGGATTACCTGTGGACACCATGGCGCTATACCTACGTCACCGAAGGCGACAGGAAGAAGCGCCCCGGCATTCCTGAGGAGCTGGATGCATGGCCGGGCGATACCGGCTGCGTCTTCTGCAACATGATCGCCGCCGCGGATTACGCGACGGAACACGGCATGGACCGTACCGCGGCCGAGCGCGCCGCGGGAATCGTGCTCCGCGCGAATCACAATTACATCTGCGTGAACCGCTTTCCTTATACCTCAGGACACATCATGGTGGTGCCCTACGAGCACCAGGCGTCGCTGGCTGCACTCCCTGACGACGCCGCGCAGGAAATGATGCGCCTGGCGCAGCAAGCCGAGCGCGCCCTGCTGCGGCTCTATCAGCCGGATGGCTTTAACTTCGGGCTCAACCTCGGCAAGTCCGCGGGCGCGGGAGTGGCAAAACACCTGCATCTGCACGCCCTGCCGCGGTGGACCGGTGATACGAATTTCATGACGGTGGTCGGCGAAACACGCGTTCTGCCGGAAGATTTCTCCGTCACGTGGCAGCGCATGCGCCAGGCATTTGCAATGGACGCTCCAGGGTGATTCCGGGGTTTGCTCCGGCAGGAAGGGCGGCCGCAGCAAGGACCGTCAGGGCTCGCGTAAGTAACTCTTTGGTGTTAAATCCGGGCCTTATAAATCCTTTTCCGGTTCCTCCCCAAGGTATCCTGCTCCTGGAGAACCGAAAAATGCTCCCCATCCTCATTCTGCAGATCGCCATTCTCCTCAGCGTCCTCATGCTCATGCTGAGAAAGGATCCATTGGGCCCTCTCTCCGCATTGTGTCAAAAGCTCGGCGAAGCCATAGCCGGGCTTGCCTCGCAATCCAGCCATCTGGAAGCCGACATCCGATCTGGGATTCAGGAGATCCGCCTGGACCTCGCCAATGGAATGGGACAGTCGCGCGAGGATGCTTCCCGTTTCTTCGACCAGGTTCGCAGGGATTCGAGCGATCTGCGGGAGCTCGTGACTCTGAGACTCCAGTGCATCGCCGACGACGCGGGCAAGCGGCACTCTGCGCTCGCTGAAAACGTCGGTGACAAACTGATGGCGATAGGAAAGGCGCTGTCCGCCGGGCAGACCACCCAATCCGGCGCGACCGTCAAAATGAAGGAAACCGTCGAGTCGACCCTCAGTGTTCTTGGGCGCGAACTGCGCGAAAACACCCAACAACTGACCGAGGAAGTAAAGAACCGGCTGAAAGAAGTTGCCGAACAGCTGAACGCTTTGTCCGAGGCCAACGAACGCCGCCAGGAGGGACTGCGCCAGACCGTGGAGGGAAGACTTGAAAAACTCCAGGAGAGCAACGTCTCCAAGCTGGATGAAATGCGCGCGACCGTGGACGAGAAGCTGCATTCGACCCTTGAAAAGCGTCTGACCGAGAGCTTCAGCCTCGTGGCGGACCGGCTTGAGAATGTCCACGCCGGCCTGGGTGAAATGAAGGACCTGGCGGTGGGAGTAGGAGACCTGAAGAGGGTCCTGACCAACGTGAGAGCGCGCGGAAACCTTGGAGAAATTCAATGCGGAGCGCAACTGGATCAGATCCTCTCTCCCGATCAATATCTCAGGAACGCGGTGATCCGGGAGGATAGTCGGGAATGTGTCGAGTTCGCGATCAAGATCCCCAACGGTGACCAGGAAATGTTGCTGCCGATCGATGTGAAGTTTCCCAGAGAGGACTGGGAACGCCTCGAAGATGCGATGGAGCACGGCTCTGCGGAGGACAAGGCTGCGGCTCAAAAGGCCCTGGCAGCAACCATCAGGGCGGAAGCAAAGAAAATCTGCGAGAAATACATCTATCCACCCCGCACCACGGAGTTCGCGCTGATGTACCTTCCAACCGAAGGATTGTTCGCGGAGGTGATGCGAATTCCAGGACTGTTCGACGACCTGCAGAGCCATTTTCATGTGAGCGTGGCCGGCCCCACCAACTTCGTCGCCATTCTCAACAGCCTCCAGATGGGATTTCGCACGGTCGCTATTCAGAAGAAGGGTGCCGAGGTATGGCGCGTGCTCGGAGCGGCCAAACTGGAATTCCAGAAATTTGGCGGGTTGATGGCCAAAGTGGAGACGCAGGTCGGGACGGTGCAGAACACCCTGAAGGAAATCCGGGGTAAGACGAAAACGATTACCAGAGCCCTGCGCAACGTCGAAACTGCCGAGGTTGAGCCGGCCGAGGCCTCAAGGCTCCTGGCGATCGAAGAGCAGGCTTTGCTTCCCCTCGGAACAGGCCGCGTGCTGGAGATGGCCGCAGTCAACGAAAGCGAGAGATCGGACGCTTAGCAGCTCTACCGATGTGACGGATTGCTATGCCGACAACTGCTGCGCAACAGGGCGCTTTTCCGTTGCGGGATCCGGCACTTCGGATGTCGCCCACCTCAGCCGTTCGTTGAGCGAGCGAAGATTTTCAATCTGTGCCTTCAGTTCGGCGCGCCCTTCAATCCCGTCTCGTTCCAGGCTCGCCACCTTCTGCTGAAATTCGTCGAACTTGGCCAGGATCGGGGTCAGAAGATTGGCGATTGCCCTCTCTCTGTAATCCAGATTGCTGGTGGCGAAAGACTGCTGCCTGCCAAGCTCCAGTTGCGCCATGGCCAGAAAGTTTCGGTTATTCTCATGCAGTGCCTTGGCCGCCAGCGAGTCGAAGGTTTCCTTCATCGACCTTTTCGCTTCTTCGATCGCGTCGAGTTCGCTTTGCAAAACCGCTCTGGCGCTTTCGGCGGACTCCTTATCGCGAAGCGCCGCGTCGAGGGCACTTTTGACCCTTGCATTGTCCGAAGCCGCGCGAAAACCGGCGATAAACCACGCGATGGACGCACCAAGAGCTAAACCAGCCAGCAAAGCAACTGCGGGAAGCATCCGAAGACTATAACCCCGAAACGGTCCTGTGAAAGAGGGCATTGGAGGTAACCAAGCTGATTCCCGTTCCGGGCCAGCGTGACACGGAGCGCATTCAGTGCCCCGCGCCCGGAAATCTTGGCGACTCGGGAATCGCCGCGCCATCGGCGCGCGGGTCGGAAGCGCCGTAATTGATCCCGGTTGCGCTGTCGTGGAGTACAGCCTGGCCGCGGCCCATCGCCGTCGTGTATTCCTTGCGAACTTCAAGGACATGGCCCATCTTCGTCAGCGCATCGATGGAGGCCGGTGTAACCCTCGATTCGATAACGATGTTGCAGCCCAGTTTAGCGTTGACCGTGAAGCGCGGCTCTTCCATCGCGGCCTGTATGTTCATGTGGTAGTCAACCAGGTTTGACACGAACTGGGCGTGAGCCAGCGGCTGATTCCATCCGCCCATGATGCCGAAGCCGATGTGCTCGTCCCCGCGCTGCATGAAGCCGGGAATGATGGTATGGAGCGGGCGTTTGCGCCCAGCGAGTGCGTTGGGCGACTGCCGGTTGAGCGAGAACAGCCCGCCGCGGTTCTGCAGCACGAAGCCCATCCCATCGACAGTGATGCCGGAGCCGAAGGAAGAATAATTGCTCTGAATGAAAGAAACGATGTTGCCATCGCTGTCGACGACCGTTAGGTAAGTAGTGTCGCTGCCGCTCAGCGAGCCAGGCGCTACACTGCAGTTGGCGTGCCCCGGATCGATGCTTTTGGCGCGGGTGGCGGCGAATGGCTTCGAGAGCAGCTGCTCCACGGGAATCTTCGAAAACCGCGGATCGCCATCGTAGGCCTTCACGTCGGCATACGCCAGCTTCATGGCTTCGATGCGAGTGTGCAGTTCGCCCGGGCTGTGCGGGCCGCCGGAATCGGGAGGGAACTGCTCCATAATGTTCAGCATTTCGAGTGCGGCCATGCCGTCGCCGTTGGGCGGGATTTCGTAGATGGTCCAGTCGCGGTACGTAGTATGAATCGGCTCAACCCATTCGGCGGAATATTCCGCCAGATCGTCGGCGGTCATTGTCCCGCCCTGCTCGACCGATGTCTTCAGGATGGCCTGAGCGATGACTCCCTTATAAAAAGCGTCTTCGCCGTGGTCCGCAATCAGACGCAGAGTGTTGGCCAGTTCCGGATTGAAGAAGAGCTGCCCGATAGCGGGGACCTGGTCATTAGGAAGAAACACGCGTCGGCTCTCCGCATTCGCGCGGAGCTCCCCATCCATAGGCGCCCAGTAATCGTGGATCATCTCCGGGACCGTGATGCCGTGATCCGCATAGAAAATTGCGGGCTCGAAGAGTTCGTGCCACGGAACCTTGCCCCACCGCCCGTGAAGCTTCGTCCAGCCATCGACCATGCCCGGGACAGTCACGGAGTCGATCCCCTTCTGCGGCATGGAGCTGACGCCCTTCGACTTCAGGTGCTCGATCGTCAGCGCCTGCGGAGCCCAGCCGCTCGCGTTCAGGCCGTAAAGCTTGCCGGTTTTCGCCTCCCAATAGATGGCAAACAGGTCGCCGCCCATGCCGTTCGTCATCGGCTCGGAGACGTTGAGGACCGCGTTGGCGGCGATCGCCGCATCGATAGCCGAGCCGCCCTGCTCGAGGATGCGCGCTCCGGCCTCGGAAGCCTGCACCCACGTGGTGGCCACAATGCCGTAGGGTGTCGAGACCACCGATCGCCCGTAGGAGCGGTCCTGGGCGGGGAGCGAGGCAGCCATAATTGCGCAGAGGAGAGAAACCAGGCCCGGCCTGATGGCAGTCATTTGCTGAGTCCTCCGTTGGCGCACTTCCATGGCGCCGTTGCTGCGGGGATTCTTCACGGTAGCAGTTCTCAGCCTGAGCCGCTTCCGGCAACGGCGCATCATGGCTTGAGCAGCAAACCACCGCGGCTTTCGACCGGCTTTACACTACCAGGAGGCGTCAGTAGACTTGGAATTTCGGAGCTGAGGGCCGGTGCGTTCGCACCGAACCGCAGCCCCTGCGCGCGGAGGGCCTCACATCCCCCCTCCCGAATTTCAGCATCAACATGAACATTTACCACAGGAGAGACGCATGGCATCTGGTGTGGAAGAAAAGGTAAAGCAGATCATTGTCGAGCAACTTCAGGTGGATGAGGCCGAAGTGACCCCCACCGCTTCATTTCAGGAGGATCTGGGCGCGGACTCCCTCGACGTGGTCGAGCTGGTGATGCAGTTTGAGGAAGCCTTCGACCTCGAAATTCCCGACGAGGACGCCGAGAAGATCAAGACCGTCAAAGACGCGATCGATTACATCGAAAAGAACGCGAAAGGCGGCAAGTAAACTTGCAACGACGTGTCGTTGTCACCGGGCTCGGGCTGATTTCCGGCGTAGGCCATACAGCTTCCGAGATCTGGAACAACCTGCTGGCGGCAAAGAGCGGCATCGCCACGATCACAAGCTTCGATACCACCGCTTTCCCCGTCACCTTCGCCGCCGAAGTCAAAAACTTCGACCCCCTGCAATTTGTTGACAAGAAGGAAGCGCGCAAGATGGGCCGCTTTATCCATCTGGCGCTGGCTGCGACCCACGAGGCGATGGAGAACTCCGGGCTGAAGGTCACTCCGGCCAACGCGGAGCGCGTGGGCGTCTTCATTGGATCGGGCATCGGCGGGTTCGACGTCATCGAGCGCGAGCACAACAACATGCTGCAGGGCGGTCCGCGCAAGATTTCCCCGTTCTTCATTCCCGCCGCAATCATCAATCTTGCCGCTGGACAAGTCAGCATCCGTTACGGCGCCAAGGGTCCCAACGAGGCAACGGCGACGGCGTGCACCACCAGTGCCCATGCCATCGGCGATGCCTATCGCATCATCGAGCGTGGCGATGCCGACGTGATGATTGCCGGCGGTTCCGAGGCGGCCATCACGCCCATGGGCGTTGGTGGATTTGCCGCGATGCGCGCGCTCTCAACACGCAACGACGATCCGGCGCACGCCTGCCGGCCTTTCGACAGGGATCGCGACGGATTTGTGGTCGGTGAAGGAGCGGGGATCCTGATCCTCGAAGAGCTGGAACACGCGAAGGCGCGGGGCGCGAAGATTCAGGCGGAGATTATCGGCTACGGGATGAGCGCCGACGCCTACCACATCACCGGCATGCCGGAGGACGGCGATGGCTGCTTCCGCGCGATGGCCAACGCGCTGAAGTCCGCGAGAATCCAGCCCCAGCAGGTCGACTACGTCAATGCCCACGCGACATCAACGACGCTGGGCGACGTGGTCGAGTCCAAGGCGATGCAGCGCATCTTCGGCGAACATGCGACCAGTCACACGCTCAAGATCAGTTCCACCAAATCCATGACCGGACATCTGCTGGGCGGCGCGGGCGGCCTTGAGGCAGGCATCACCATTTTGGCGCTGATCAACCAGACCGCTCCGCCGACAGCGAACCTCGACAACGTCGACCCGGAATGCGTGCTGAACTATGTGCCAAACACGCCACAGAAAGGTCCGATTCACATCGCGCTGTCGAACTCCTTCGGATTCGGCGGCACCAACGGCTCGCTCATCTTCAGGCGCTGGGAGTAGTACCGACGTCGATCCGTTTACGCTCGTTCTTGCCGCGCCGAATTCCCCTTTTTCTTCCGCGAGACCTTCTTAAAATCGTCGCAGTGAACCGAGGCGATCTGCAGCGCTGGCAAGCACTCGGCATCACGATGCCTACGCCTATAAGATTGCGTAACTCGCTCTGGCCATTTCCCAGGAATTCTCCCCCTCAATTTCCTCCGCCATTTCACCTCGAAAACACTTTGGGCAATGGTAATCTTCCGATTATCCGAGGACGATTCATGCCCGCCACACCCCTCGATGCAGCGAGCGCATTCGTAAAAGCCATTAACCAGGAGGATCTCGCAGCTCTGCGAGACGCGATGACCGAAGACCACACCTTCACCGACGCGCTGGGCAAAAGCTTTTCCGGCGCAGAGAAGATGATCGAGGGATGGCGGCATTTTTTCGACGCTTATCCGCGCTACTGGATACGCGTTGATTCGGCGTTTTTCGATGGAAGCCGCGTGGCCCTGTTTGGCGAGGCCGGCGGCAAGTGGAAGGTGGATGGTTTCGTGCTTCCGCAGAGCTGGACCGTCGCCGCCGCATGGCTGGCCGAAGTGCGCGACGGCAAGGTCAGTCGCTGGGCCGTCTACTGCGATACTGGCTGGGTGAATCCTCCCGGGGCCGCGCCGCCGCCCCAGGAAACATGAACCAGGAACCGTGAAGCAGGAGCTATGAAACAGACCTTCTCCATCGAGCTGATAGGGCGCGGCCCAGGCGGAGCCTGGACCCACATGCCGATCCCCTTCAACGTCGCCCAGGTATTTGGCTCAAAGGGTCGCGTAGCCGTGCGCGGCACCATCAACGGCTTCGCGTATCGAAGCTCGATAATGCCGCGGAGCGGCGGTTCCCATTACATGGCGGTGAACAAAGAGATGCAGCTGGGCGCCGGAGCCGGCGTCGGAGACGTGGTCAAGGTCGTGATGGAGGCGGACACCGCAGAGCGGTCCGTCGCCGTAGCGGCCGATTTGAAAAAGGCCCTCAATGCCGCCCGCCAGGACAAAGTCTTCGCCGCTCTTTCCTACTCGCACCGGAAAGAACTCGTCGACTGGATTGAACAGGCGAAGAAACCAGAGACGCGAACCGCGCGGATCGAAAAGTGCCTCAAGATGCTGTCGGAACGGAAGACTCCCAAGGTTTAAACGGGCCCATTCACGCGCCAATTCACCGCTTTTCCCCGACTCCTCCACCCCAACCCCATTACAAAATTGCAAAATTCTTACCCCCCACCATCGCCAGTGGCGTATTTTGGCGCGTATCATCGGGGAAAGATTGACTAGGAAAGCTACGCCCGGACCGCCAGGTCTGACCCAAGCCATCTTTGACTACAACCTGCGAGACGCTCCAAGAGGCCCCGCCGCACCAGGAAAGGTTAGGCACGATGAGCGTTTTTCTCGTGAACCCCAGCGACAATTCTTTTGGCACGGCCGTGATCACCCCCAGGTGGCTCTTTGTACTCGCGGCTGCCACGCCCACATGCGTGGGAGATCCAATTCTGGTTGACGAGTCGCTGGAGCCGATCATTTCCGATCGCATTCAGGCTGGCGACATCGTCGGCATCAGCGTGCACACCGGCAATGCCCTGCGCGGATACCAGGTAGGCAAAATGGCGCGCGAGCGGGGCGCTTGGGTCGTCTATGGCGGCATTCACGCCACCCTCTATCCCGAAGAAGCGCTGGAGCGGGGCGAAGCCCACGCAGTAGTCAAAGGTGACGGCGATCTCATCTGGAGCAAGGTCGTCATGGATTGCCTCGCCGGCCATCCGGATCGCGTCTATGACGGCGGACGCATCTCCGGCACCGACTTCCTGGCTGCGCGCTGGGACCTGATGCAGCCGGAAAAGTACATGTGGGCTTCCGTGCAGACCATTCGCGGCTGCCCCAAGCACTGCTCGTTTTGCAGTGTCTGGCGCACCGACGGGCAGCAGCCCCGGCAACGGCGCTTTCAGAGCGTGATCGACGAGATTGTGAACCTGCGCCGCCTCGGCTTCAAGTTCATCGCGCTCGCCGATGACAATTTTTATCCCGTAACGAAAACCGATCTCCGCCTGGCGCGGGAGCAGAACAATCTCGCGAAAGTGGAAGAGCTGACCGCCATCCGCACCGAGCGCCTCCAGCTGATGGAAGAGCTGGCCAAGCTCCCCCAGGACATGGTTTTCTTCACCCAGATCACCATGGAAGCCGGCGAAGACGGCGATTATCTTGACGCCATGCGCAAAGCCAACATCAAGGGCGCGCTCGTTGGCGTGGAAGCGGTGACCCCGGAGGGCCTCAAGGCGGTTTACAAGGACTGGAACTACTCCGGCGAGGCGCTGGCCACGCAGCTGCAGAAATTCAAAGAGCACGGCGTGCACGTGCTCGGCTCGTTCATCTTCGGCCTGCCCACCGACAAGCCCGCGACCTTTGATGCGACGGTCGACATGGCGATGAAGGCCGGCGTCACCTTTGCCCAGTTCGTAATGATGACGCCATTCCCCGGCACCGTGGATTTCACGCGCTGGGAAAAACAGCAGTCCGTCGATCCGGCCATGGTCGATGGCGTCCCGATCACGCGCTACTGGCTCATCCCCTGGGAGTCGCGGCCGAAGATGTTTACCCCCCATCCTTCCATGAGCGCGGATGAGATTCGCGACCGAACCCAGAAGGTCTGGGACCGGTTTTACAACTGGCCGGCAATCTGGGAGCGATCCGCCTGCTGCCCGAACATCACCTCGCGCATCGCGTTTATCTTTCTCTCGAAGCTCTACCGCCAGATGTACGCAGGCACCGGTATCTCAAGCGACAGCGCGCGGCGGAAGAAGTCGAGGCAGTGGGCGCGCTGGACGGCAAGGCAATGCAAGCGCCTTTTCCAGGCCAAGCCCATGCCGGAGTTGCGGTCGCCATCATGGGGGCCGAGCTATGTGCGGCCAGGCTTGACGAGTCCCGGATTTCTGGCTGACCACGGACAGACAGACGCCGGACAATTCGCCATGTTCCCGAAGAACTAACAATGAGTCGAGGGTCGTCAATGCGACCCTCGCTTTTGCTCCCAGCTACCGGCTCCCGGCTAGTAGTACAGATACTTCCGCCACTTTGAATCCGAGTGCCCAATCATCCGCATAATGTGCCGGCTCGTATGCAATGTGAAAGGCCGAGGCTCCCGCTGCAGCTTCATGTGCTCCTGCTCGTGGAGCAGGTGATTTCCCTTGCGGCGATTGCAGGAGTGGCACGCCGCAACCAGGTTTTCCCAGGTCGATAAGCCGCCGCGCGAACGCGGAACCACGTGATCCAGCGTCAGTTCCGCCGACGGCAGAATCACTCCACAATACTGGCAGGTGTTGCGATCCCGCAGCAGGATGTTCTTCCGCGAAAGCGCCCGCGTCTGGTGTGGGATGCGGCGGTATTCGAGCAGCCGGATAACGGACGGCATCGCCATGCGCACCCTCGCCGAGTGCAGCTCGAGCCCCTGCTCCTCTTCGGTCCGCGCGACCCCCTTCAGTACCAGAACCAGCGCCCGCCGCGCCCCGCAAATATTAATCGGCTCGTAGGAGGCGTTCAGCACCAGAACCGGCGTCTGCAACACCTGCGCGGTTTTGACTGCGCGCAGGCCCTCACCGCCAACGGCGGCGTGGCCTTCCGCCTTGGCATGGGTTGCGCCCAGGGATTTGCCCAGGCTTTGTCTGCGAGCGTGAACTCCAGCTTTCCCTAACGACATAGTGCCTCCGTCTCAGGTACGCCCGGTTTGCCAGTCCGGGCAGCTATCGTGCAATCCCGCCGGTCGAAACCGGGGGGTCCAGCGCTCCCATCGCGCCGATTTTTGGCGTGATGGGATGGGAAGGGCCTTCCTCCCAGAACGTAAAGTCTTCTTCCATAGGTAGCTCCGGCTCAGCGGCCGCCCGCAAATGCCCGTCTTCTGTTTCCTGCATGAACTCAATCTGCGCCCGTGCCACCGTGGCTACCCAAACCGACGCTGCTCCAGCACGGCGCAGTGCCGTGGAACAAGCGCGTGCCGTCGCCCCGGTCGTGTAAATGTCGTCGACCAGCAGCGCGTTCCGTCCCTTGAGCGTTTCTGGCCGGGGAACAAAAAAAGCGCCACGAACATTGGCGCGGCGCTCATGCGGGTTCAGCCCCGCCTGGCTTTTCGTTTCACGCCGCCTCACCAGCAGCGCCGCAGCGAGCTCGACCTTCAAGTCCGGACGAAGATGGTGCAATGCGGCCACCAGCCCGCGCGCCAGCAGATCGGACTGATTGAAGCCACGATTGCGCCGCTTCTTTCCGAACAGCGGAACCGGGACCACCACCAGGTCCGCCGGAAGATCGGGGATAGCAATCACCTGCTCGGCCAGCATCGCGCCAAGGCGCTTCGCCAGGGGCTCCATGCCGTCGTACTTGAGCAGATGCAGCAGGGTCCTGAGTTTGCCCTGATAAACCCCATGAGCAACGGCCTTCTCGAAATCAGGCGGAGCTACGCGACAGGGACGGCACACAGCTTCTGCGCGAGACCCGGACTCTGCAGTCGGGCCGGATGTCAACGCCTCGCCGCAGCAGGCGCAAAGCGCGCCAGCTTGCACTGGCAAATCGTTCCAGCAGGAGGAGCAAACGGGCAGGAGGGTGAAACCAGCAAGCGGGAGGCCGCAGACGCGGCAATTGGTGGGGAAAAGTACAGAAGAGAGGCTGTCGAGAATCACCGCCCCGGTACTTCGAAGCACGCGAACCACCGCGCGCCAGCTCGATACGTCGGATGGCGGAACTTCGTTCGTCAGGGATAGACTCTGACTGAAGACACACCTCGTTTCGGAGGAGCGGCGGCCCGCCCCTCTTTGGGTGCAGTATACGGGGGAAGTCCGCCAGCGGCAATGACCAAGAAGAAGGCAAAGCGAGAGGGCTCCGGTGCAGGTACTCCGAAAAGACCGCTGAACCCTGTGCGCTCAGCAACATACCGCCCTTCGGCCACATTACGGCTGGTTGCAGTGAAGTGCCGCATGCCCGGTGACCGTCCCGCCGCCCGCCTGTGGAGATTGTTAGCCAGTTGCTTACCGCAGCGCCATTGACGTAAGCCCGTAAAAACGAGACAAAACCAAAACCTCACTGGGTGACTGCAGCTGTTTCCACCGACTAACCGTCGCAGCCTCTGTCGACACCCCTTCCACGGTTAGAATGGGCTTCAGCCCCCGAGGGCTGGCTCTTAAAGCCTGAATCAGAGATTTCCTGATCCTTCCTCAAATCTGTCAAGCCTTTGTGGAAAAAACCAAAGTAATGATCCATCATAACTCACCACTTACACGTCAACCACCCCCAACAAAGTTGGCGTCTTTTCAGCCCGGACATGATATTCTGAACTTATAGAGTAAAGAAAGAAATCTCCTCGAATCGGGCAAAGAAAAAGCCCCCCACGAACCAACCGCGCAACGAACTGAGATTGAAGCACAGAGCCTGACGCCGCCGTTTTCCTCAAGAAACGGCGGCGTTTGCTCTTCCCAGAGCATCGCATTGCGCGATTGGTTCCCCAGGCGGCTTTTCTTCTTGGGAGGAAAAACCGATGGCATTTGCGCGCGCAGTCAGACGAATCCGGGCTACGCTCCCGGCTCCCGGCTACCGGCTACCGGCTACCGCCTACCGGCCACCGGCTACAGGCTACTGGCTACTGGCTCCCGGCTCCTGGCGCCCGCCAATGAACCATTCGCACACGCCACGCATCTGACTTGCTTTCAATTCACAAGCCCTGTCGCAAGTGTTAATAAGTCATTAACCAGTGTGAATGACTCACTCCCGCTCGTGAGCCAACTGCCCGGTTATCAAGCCCCTGCCAGATGTCACCACCGTTACTCCCCGCTCAACCTCTTCAGAATCAATCACCACCCCGCCCAACCACCCCATGGGGTGGCAGTTCGCTATGTTTGGCTGGCCTTTTCCTTCTTCGCCGCTTCCACATCCGCCTGGTGCGCCAGCCGCAGAGTATGCCGCGTCGCCGAGTATTGCGCTCCGGCCAGCAGCAGCAGTCCGGTCAGGAACGCCCAGATCATCAGGCTTACGGAAACCTCAAACGGCCCGTACACCGACTGCAAATCCAGATGCGGCAACACCAGGATGTAGATCAGCCGCCCCACGTCCCACATCAACCCGATAATCACCGCCGTGGGCAGTACCGCCCGGATCGGCAGCCGCCGGTTAGGAAGAAACCAGTACACAACGAAGAACATACCCACGCTCAGGAACCCAACCGCGATTTGCAAAAAGATTTCGTGGATGAATCGATAAACCCCGTTCTGCGTGTGGCCAAAGAACAGAAATGTCAGGATGCCGCTCTGCGCCGTAGCCGCGCCAATCGCCAGCAGGGCCAAAAAACCTATCAGCGACGCGAGCCCCAGCGAGACCAGCTGGTTCATCAGGTATGACCGGTTTTTCTTTACCCCCCACACCTGGTTCAGCGCCACTTCCAGCGGCATAAAAACGCCGGTCGACGAAATGAGCAGCATGATGACCGAGGCCACCTGCACGCTCCCCCGCGGATGCACCAGCAGGCTCATGTTGCGGACCACGAAATCCTGATTCGAGGGCAAAACGTCGCGCAGCAGGCCACCAATTTCCCTGACCATCGCCTGCGAATGGAAGAGCTGCTGGGCAACGGTGAACATCATCACGATGAAGGGGAAGATGGAAAGGATGGTGTTGGCCGCCACACTGAAGGCGTATGTATGGACCTCGGTTTGCGCGAGATAGTGGGCCAAAGCCACCAGCACCGGCCACAATCCGCGGCCACGCGGACGCGCGGGAGGTTGGGGAGCCTGAGGCGGCAGCGCGGATCGGTTCTCAGGCCGTGCGGCTGGCAGTACTTCGACTTTCTCAGCCATAGGTGAACTGGGAAAAGCCTACCAGACGGTTCGGAAGGGCACCGTTTTGTCCCACCACCAGAAACAGAGGGTGTTGGGATCACCGAAAAAGTCGGAGCACTACAGTAACTCGTAAAAAATGCCCGTTTCCCACGCAAAATTTTCCTTGATTTCACATCTGTTTCCTGCCATAACAGGTAGACGAATTCCTTCCCCAGGAATGGAATCACGATTTCAAAGGCCAGTTCCTGATGTACCTGCATGACTGCCTCCGTGCCCGCCGGGTGATCCCTGAGCTGCCCGAACCGCCGAAGACGGCGGTCGAAGGCAGCTTTTGGTGTCTCTGGGTCTGTTACATCAGTAACTGATATGACAACCGAGGCAAAACATTGACGCAAACGATTGAAGGAGTCCCAGTGAAAGAGAATGGCGTAGTGAAATGGTTCAACGGAGCTAAAGGATATGGTTTCATCCAGCGGTCCAGCGGCGAAGATGTCTTTGTGCACTTCTCCGCCATCCAGGATTCGGGATACAGAACGCTGAATGAAGGCGAAGCGGTCGAGTTCGAGTGCCAACAGGGGCCGAAAGGCCTGAGCGCCGCGAACGTCGTACGCAACGGTGCCTGATTCGGCTTGCGCCACGCGTTTCGCGATCCCCTCGCCGACCGCGTGGCTAAGGCCTCTCGGGGAAACCACAGGAGCCAGCGTGTCCTGACACTGGCACTTCTGGACATTCTGCTGGGACGGAAGGCTGGAAACTGGACATCACGCGGTACGCGAGGGGAAAACTGTTGCTGCGGCGGGTGTCGGCGCAGACCTAAGACGTCTGCAGGCACCGGCGCTGCCCTCACCATGGGTTCGAGGGCCCACCGGCTCAACGCACCATCTCCGCAAAGTTCGCGCGAAGAGCCGGCCTACAGTCAGCGGCCACTGGCCCGCAGTTCACAGGCTGCCTTCCATAAAATGGAGTACAGGCAGAGCCTTCAGCCGCTCCGCCGCCGTCTCCGGCGTAATATCCCGCTGCGGCATCCCCAACAACTCAAACCCCACCATGTACTTCCGTACCATGGCCGACCGCAGCAGCGGCGGATAAAAATGCGCATGAAAATGCCATTCCTCGTGCGGCTCTCCATCCGTTGGCGCCTGGTGGAAGCCCATCGTGTAAGGAAAGCTCGTCTCAAACAAATTGTCGTAGCGAGTCGTCACTTGCTTCAGAATGTCCGCCAGCGCATCGCGCTCCCGCTCCTCAAAATCCAGCAGCGACCGCACGTGGCGCTTTGCGATCACCAGCGTCTCAAATGGCCACACCGCCCACCACGGCACCACCGCGATGAATCCGTCGTTTTCCGCGACGACCCGCACGCCCTCACCCGACTCGAGCGCCGCATAGTCGCACAGCAGACAGCTCCCGTGGCTCGCCCGATACGCGGCCTGCGCCTCCGTCTCCGCCTGCGGCTCATCCGGCACATGCTCCGTCGTCCAAATCTGCCCATGCGGGTGCGGATTGCTCGCGCCCATCATCGCCCCGCGATTCTCAAAGATCTGCACGTAGCGAAAATTTGGCTCGGCCCCGAGCGTCCGATACTCTTCCGTCCACGCATCCACGACTTTGCGAATGTCCGCAACCTGCATCCGTGCCAACGTCAAACTGTGGTCAGGATGAAAGCACAAAACGCGGCACCGTCCGCGCTCCCGCTCCGCACGCAAAAGCTCAGGCGCATTCTCTCGATGCGGCTCAGGGGAATCCGGCAATAACGCCGCATAATCGTTATCGAAAACGTAGACGCTCGTATAAACAGGCGTGACCTTCCCGCCCGCCCGCGTATTTCCGGGACACAAATAGCAATGCGGATCGTAATGGACATCCGAGAACCCGGAAGTCTTGTTGACCTCGCCCTGCCACGGCCGATCGGTCCGGTGGGGCGACACCAGCACCCACTGCCGGCGCAGTGGATTGAACCGTCGATGCGGAAACTGCAACGACTCCTTCAAACGCAGCTCCTGTTAGCCCTGCGATGATTGGCACAAACCGTTATACAAGTCGCATCCCGCCCACGTGACTTTCTCCCCGACGGTTTCTGCAACGTGGCAATAATGCCAGGCACAGCTGCGTCACTGGTTTGCACTTTCAAAGCCTTGATAAACTCTGCAATGGTCATCCGATAAGTCCGTGCGTTCTGTTCCCTATTCCCTGTTGCCTATTCCCTACTCCCTGCTCTTCACGCCGTAGGGCGATCCGGCACCGGGGCGGTCGCCAGGTACTCCCGGGCAAACCCCTCGGCGTACTCCTCCAGCAGCGCCCGCACCCGCTCCGGGTCGTCACTCCGCACAATCAATCCCGCATGATGATGCTTCTTCAGCCGCAGCACGATCTCCGGCGCCGTGAACATGGCCGTATCGGGCTCGGCCGTTCGCGCCAGGCACAGCACGCTCCCCGCATACAGACCCTGCGGCTCCGGCACGGTGTACTTCGCGTCGCGCAACGAGGCCACTTCAATCCGCGCCCACTCCCGCCACAGATTCACGCCGGTGGCCGACTCCACGACATCCGAGATAAACGCTCCGCCCACCCGCGCGGCAGCCTCCAGAAAGTAAAACTGGCCGTCCTCGTGACCACGAATATATTCCGCATGGGTCACACCATGCCGCATCCCCAGCGCCGGCATTAGCCGCGCATTGATTTCCACCAGGGATCGGGCCACATCCGACCCGCGCTCCAGAATCCGCGTCGTGAACACCCCACCCTCATGCATCACCTGCATGGGCGGCTTTCCGTATCCGCTCACGCTCGCGAAGACCACCGAGCCCTCGCTCACGATGGAGTCCACATGGAAAATATCGCCCGGCACAAACCGCTCCAGCAAAAAGAAACTCTGCCGATCCCCCAGGTTCTCCAGCGTCCGCCACACATCCTCGGCCGCATGCATCTTCTTAATCCCAATCGCCGAGGCCTCGCTTCTTGGCTTCAGGACCCATGGCGCCGGTACACGATCCATCCAATCGCGGAGCTCCTCATGCACCAGCACGCGCGTGAACTCGGGCACCAGCGCACCCGCCTGCCGCGCTTCCTCCCGCATCGCCAGCTTGTCGCGAAAATGCGAGGTCAGCGTCCGGCCAATCCCGGGAATCCGCATATGCTCCCGCAGCGCCGCCGCCGTCTCCATGTCGAACTCATCGAGAGCCACCAGCCGGTCGAAGCACCGCGTTCGCGCCAAATACGTAACCGTGTTGGTGACTTGTTCGAGGGTCAGCCCTTCCGGCATGGTCACAAACTCGTCCAGAATCTCCCGAGGCCAGTCGCCATTCCTGTGCTTTTCGAGGGTCAGAAGCAGTACGCGGCACCCCAGCGCCGCGCACTCCCGCATAAACGCATGGCCCTTCTCATAGCTCGTCAGGCATAGAATCCGTGGCTGTTGGCTCGTATCCATCGGTCAATGGTGTTCTACCATAACGTCATTCCATGCCTGAAGGTTTCCACCTCTCCACTGTCGAAATTGTCGCCCTCCACGACCGCGCCACCACACTCTGGCATCAGGACCCCGACGCCCAACCCGCTCTCGACCAGGACAGCCAGTCCCTGCCGACCATCCTCGCCCAGCACCGCGCCAACTTCGACCTCTGGCATACCGAAGACCGCGCCCGCACCCCCAACGCCACCGATCGCGACATCGCCCTGGTCAAACGGGCCATCGACGAGATCAACCAGCGCCGCAACGACCTCACAGAGCAATGCGACGTTGTCCTCTACGAATCACTCAAAAAAGCAAACCTTCCCGACCTGTCCGCTACACTCCATTCCGAGAGCCCCGGCCTCATGATCGACCGGCTGTCGATCCTCGCGCTCAAAATCTTCCACACCGAGGAAGAGCTCGACCGCCCCAACGCCCCCAGCGGACACCAGGAACGCAATCGCGACCGCCTGGCCCTCCTTACTGAACAGCGCAATGACCTCGCAGCCTGCCTCGACCAACTCTGGCTCGAGGTCCTTGCCGGCAAGCGCCGCTTTAAAATTTACCGCCAGCTCAAGATGTACAACGACCCCACCCTGAACCCCGCCATCTACAGCACGCGATCCGAATAGTTCTCCGCCGGTCGATTCTCCGCTGACCGCTTTTCTGCTGACCGGCTCTTAACTGACCGCCTCTTAGCTGACAGGCTGTACCCTGTCCTTCGTGCCCCTCATCGTCAACGCCGACGACTTCGGCCTCACCCCAGGCGTCAACCGCTCCATCGCCGAACTGCACCGCGCCCACGCACTCTCGTCCGCCACGCTGATGGCCACGGGAGCTTTCTTCGACGATGCCGTCACCACCGCACTCGCCAACCCGCAACTCGAAGTCGGCTGCCACATCCTCCTCGTCGACGGCACCCCAGCGCTGCCGCCCGGCCAAATCCCGACCCTCTGCCCCAACGGCCAAACCTTTCGCCCCAGCCTGATCGCCTTCGTCCGCGACCTCTTCACCTTCCGCATCCGCCCCGTAGAAATCACCGCCGAAGCCACGGCACAAATCCGGCGCCTGCAGAGCGCCGGTCTCCGCGTCTCGCACATCGACACGCACAAGCACACCCACCTTTTCTCCGGAATTCTTCGCCCTCTTCTCGCAGCCGCTCAAGCCTGTCAGATTCCAGCCATCCGCAATCCCTTCGAGCCGGACTGGGCCCTCCGCGCCACGGAGAATTCAGCGACTCGTCTGCGCCGCCTCGCCGTCACCGCCCTTCAGTCCCAACACAGAGCCTTCCAGCGCGCCGTTCGCGCTTCTGGACTAACCACCACCAACGGCACAATCGGCGTCCTCGCCACAGGAACCAACGACGTCAAGACGACCCTGCGCAGCCTACTTGCCGCCATGCCGAGCGACCCCCGGCAAACCTGGGAACTGGTCTGCCATCCCGGCTACCCTGACGAACACCTCGATCAGGTCCGCACTCGGCTTCGTGCCTCCCGCGCAATCGAGCACCAGGCCCTCCTCGAACTCCTGCCTGGCATTCCGTTGGCCTCCTGGCGCGGCCTTAACCAATCGAAATGAGCCCTGCCTCGAATCCCACCAGCCAGGCGTGCAGCCGGATACACTGGAATCGCGACGCGATGAGCATCGACAAGACAATTCGCAGAGCCCCCGACCCCGAGCAGCAGCAGGCAGAAACCGATCGTTATTGGCTAAGCCTGTCCATCGGCGAGCGGCTTAATGCGGTCTGGGAAGCCAGCGCCGCCGCCTACGCTTTCGCCGCCGCCTTCAACGGAGCCCCGGCCCATGATGCCCAGCGATCTAAAAGAACTATTAAGCGCGTTCAACGACCACAACGTTAAGTACCTCGTCGTTGGCGGCTATGCACTCGGCGTGCACGCCGAACCGCGAGCCACAAAGGATCTGGATATCTTCATCCGGTCCGATCGGGAAAACAGCGAGGCTGTGTTTCGCGCGCTCGCGCAGTACGGCGCGCCGCTGGACGGCCTCAGCCCAGCTGACTTCCAGGACGGCACGGTCTTCCAGATCGGCCAGCCCCCTGCACGCATTGACATCCTTCAGCGCATCGACGGAGTCACCTTCGATGAAGCCTGGGAACATCGCATCGAAGGAGAAGTCGACGGCGAAATCTCCGCCATCGTCATCTCGAAGGACGATCTGATCCGAAACAAGCTCGCCTCCGGACGCGAACAGGACCTCCTCGACGTCAAGAAGTTGCGGGGCGCCGGGACGCTCAACGATCCGGGGAACGTTCGAAGCTGATTCGCACTTCGAAGACGACCGCTCTGCAAAAGCCTTCACCACTCGCGCCCACGAGCACCAGGCACTCCTCGCACTCCTCCCCAGCATTCCGTTTGCCTCCTGGCGCGGCCTCGCCTCAAGAACGACGCCACCCTCCGGCGCGTAGACTCTTGCAAAGACTGAGGACACCGGTATGCGCTGGTTCTATGAGCTCTTCTTTCCCGCCGTGTGGGCGGCTTATCTCATCTACTGGCAGATCGCAGCGTCTAAGGTCAAAGCCACCGAACGCCTCGAAGCGGCTTCCTCCCGAATCCTTCGCTCCGTCATGTTCCTCGCCGCAATCGTGCTCCTCTGCGTTCCCAACATCCCCTTCCCGCTGCTTTACCGGCACTTCCTCCCCGAGGGCCTCGCGTCCTTTTACGTGGGAGCCGCAATTACCGTCGCCGGCATCCTTTTCGCCGTCTGGGCCCGTCGCCACATCGGCGCCAACTGGAGCCGCTTCGTCACCATCAAGCAGGATCACGAGCTCATCACCACAGGCCCCTACGCCCTCGTCCGCCACCCCATCTACACCGGCCTGCTGACCGCTTTCCTCGGCACTGCTATCGCTACCACCCAACTCCGCGGACTCATCGCCTTCGCCCTCATCGCCATTTCCCTGCTGTACAAACTCCGCCTCGAAGAACAATGGATGCGCGCCCAATTCGGCGACACCTACGCCGACTACTCCCGCCGCGTCGCCGCCCTCGTGCCCTTCATCCTCTGACCGAACAACGCACTGCTTCGCGCACGATACCCTGAAACACAACCATGTCCATCCGCACATCGGACGCCAACCCCGCTCTCACCCCCCTCGCCCACGGAGCCCTCAACCACTGCTTCGGCTGCGGACTCGAAAACCGTACCGGTCTGCGCCTCAAATTCTTCATCGATGGCGACAAGAACGTCATCTCCCACCTGCGCCTCGCCGCGCGCTTTGCCGGGCCCCCGGGCCACGCCCACGGAGGCATCATCGCCACCCTCCTCGACGAGGCCATGAGCAAAGTCAATCGCGCCCGCGGCGTCCTCGCCATGACCCGCCGCCTAGACGTCGACTACCTCCGTCCCGTCCCCCTGGGAAAGCCGCTCACCCTCACCGCCCGCCACACCGGAACCACCGGCCGCCGCAACCACATCGAAGCCCAACTCGCCGATGCCTCCGGCGAAATCCTCGCTTCGGCAAGGGCTGTGTTCGTCACCATCACTCCCGACCTGCTCGCGAAAGTGAAGTCTAGCCAGGCTCAACAGTGAACCGCATCTGTCTTAAACGCTGAACCCTGGGCATAAAGCTTGTTAAAATAGGGTTTCACGCATCATCTTCCGCTCGTCGCGCCCCGCTTTTTGCGCGGTCCCCAAACATCCGAGCGGACCCAGGGAGATTCACCATGGCAGAAATCCACAACGGCAAGAACGGTCACAACCCAGCCAACTCCACCACTCTCCGCCTTAAGGTCGGCCTCGCCGAGATGCTCAAGGGCGGCGTCATCATGGACGTGATGAATGTGGAGCAGGCGCGCATCGCCGAAGAGGCCGGCGCCGTTTCCGTCATGGCATTGGAGCGGGTGCCCGCCATGATCCGCGCCGAGGGCGGCGTCGCCCGCATGGCCAGCCCAAAACTCATCAAGCAGATCATCGAAGCCGTTTCCATTCCCGTGATGGCCAAGGCGCGCATCGGGCATTTCGCGGAGGCGCAGATCCTTCAGGAACTCGGCGTCGACTTCATCGATGAAAGCGAGGTGCTGACTCCGGCCGACGAGGCGCACCACATCAACAAGCACGCCTTCACCACACCCTTCGTCTGCGGCGCGCGCAACCTCGGTGAGGCTCTCCGCCGCATCGCTGAAGGCGCTGCCATGATCCGCACCAAGGGAGAAGCTGGAACCGGTGACGTCGTGCACGCTGTGCAGCACATGCGTCAGATCGTCCGCGAGATGAAGGCGCTCACCGTTCTTTCCGACCAGGAACTCTTCGCAGCGGCCAAGGAACACCAGGCGCCGTACGAGCTCATCCGCATGGTCGCACAAGCGGGCAAGCTGCCCGTCCCGAACTTCTCTGCAGGTGGCATTGCGACGCCCGCCGACGCAGCCCTGATGATGCAACTGGGCGCGGAGGCCATCTTCGTAGGCTCGGGAATTTTCATGAAGGAACGCGCCACGCCGCTGGACGTGGAGAACTGGGCTGAAGGCGACCTCGAAGTGGGGCTTTGTGGCAAGGAGGACGTTGGCACACCTCGTAATCCGCAGGAGCGCGAAGAAGCCGTCTCCCGCGCGAAGGCGATCGTTGTCGCCACCACGCACTACAACGATCCAAAAATCCTCGCCGAAGTTTCCGCGCAGGTCACAGGCACAATGAAGGGCCTCGCAGCAGCGGCGTTAGAAGAAAGTCAATTGCTCCAAACCCGCGGCTGGTAGCCTTTCGGGCGGACGCAGCTTCGCCTCAAGACTCGCATTCCGCAATCAGGGCAAGACGCAGCACGAGAAAAAACTCAAATGGACGGAGAACGGGGATCTCTGATGGGCGTGCGCGTGAGTGCAGGCATGCTCCTCGTCTCGGGATTGATCCTCGCGCTCCAGTCGGCCGCGTTTGTTTTTTTCTGATGGGCCTGTTCATGATCAAGCACAGTGCCGTCGGTCATCGAACGCAGACAGCGGCAGCCTTTGCCGCCATCATCTTCGCGGCACTCAGCTGTTTATGCATTCGTGGGGCATCTGCGCTGTATCGCGGTCGCCGATGGGGCGCGTATGTCGGAACCGCGATGGGGTTTTGCCTTCTCGCTCTAAGCGCCCTGCTGGTTTTCGATTACCTCTATCCTGAGCGACACAGTGCAGATGAGTATTTCGCCATCTTTCCCGTCCCGTTCTTCATCGCACTCGGAATGTGGTGGTGCGTTTATCTGAATCTCCCTCACGTGAGAGCCTCTTTTCGGAGCCTTCAGCAAGGTTGAGAGGTCACGGTAATCAGCATATGCATTCTCTTGACAAATTGCCGAAGGCGCCCGCCCATCCGGCCAGGATCGCTATCGGCGTCCTCGCCATCCAGGGCGATTACGAAGCCCACGCCCAGGCCCTCCGTGAAGCCGGCGCCGAGCCCGTTCTCATCCGCAAACCAGAGCAACTCGCCACCATCGACGGCCTCATCATCCCAGGTGGCGAATCCACGACCTTCCTCAAATTTCTCGAGCGCGATGGCTTCCTCTCGGCGCTCCGGGACTTCGTTCAGCACAAACCCACCTTCGGCACCTGCGCCGGATGCATCCTTCTCGCCACCGAAGTCACGCACCCGCTCCAGCAAAGCCTCGGCGTCCTCAACGCCACTGTCGAGCGCAACGCCTACGGCCGCCAGATCGACTCCGCCATCCAGACATCCGAAACCAAACTCCCCGGCGGCCCGCTGGAGATGGTCTACATCCGCGCCCCGCGCATCGTGAAAACCGGCGATGGCGTCGAGGTTCTGGCCGAACGCGACGGCTTCCCGGTTCTCGTCGAGCAGGGGCACATCATGGCCGCCACCTTTCACCCGGAGCTCTCCGCTGACCGTCGCGTTCATCAGCGCTTCGTGGAGCTAGTGCGCGCGTCCACCCACGGTCGTCAATCAGACTGAAGGCGCCGAGGCCGGGCGAAAAACGCGGAAGTCGCGTTAAGCTGAAAGCTCACCGCCAAATTCTTCCGCTAGCCGAATTTCTGCAAACCGTTCTTTCGCTAACAGCCTTTCGCTATACGTTTTTTGCTAGCCGTCTTTTCGCTAACCGCTTCGTTGCTGATCTCTCTTGCTGGCCGTTCCATCGCTCGTATGAATTTCCTTCCGCCCAACGGCGCGCTCCACGGCACCGCACTCGACCATCTCCTGCGCCTGAACCTCGCCATCGTCTTCTGGCTCTTCGTCGCCGCACAGGCTCTCGTCATCCTCGCGCTATTTCGCCGCGCCTCTGCCCGCTCCTCGCAGACCTCCACAATCACCGCGAAGCCCAGCCGCGCCCTTGTCCTCATTGATTCCGCCGCGCTGTTTGCCATCACCGGCCTCTACATCTGGATGCTGGTGAGCGGCCACCGCCTCTGGGCTGCGAGCCGTGAACAGTCTCCGGTCTGCTCCGAACTGAGTGTCGAGGTCACCGGAGTGCAGTTCCAGTGGTACTTCCGCTATCCGGGCGCGGATGGAGACTACGGCGCGACCCGACCTAACCTGGTCAGCGCGCCCACCGGCAATCCGCTCGGCCTCGATCCCAGCGATCCTCACAGCCACGACGACATCGTCACCGCCATCCTCGTGCTGCCGGCAGGCCGCCCCGTCGATCTGCACCTCCGCGCGCAAGATGTAATTCATGGCTTCTTCGTCCCCGGCATGCGCCTCAAGCAGGACGCCATCCCCGGCATGACCGGCATGCTCCGGTTCACGCCGGTCACTCCGGGCGACTACCCCATCCTCTGCACACAGGTCTGTGGGCTCGGCCACTACCGCATGCAGGCGCGCCTGCGTGTTGTATCTCCGGCGCAATTCGATACATGGCTCGCCGCCCGCGAAACCGCTGCCCTCAAGGCGAATAACGCCGACGCTCCAGGTGGAACTCGATGACCATTCCGCCGCTCACCGCAAAGCCGCGCCGCGTCTTCACCACCGAACCCGTTGCCCTCGCGCGCCTCTATCTCGGACTCGCCTTCATCGCCGTCGTTCTTGGAACCCTGCTCTCGCTCCTCATGCGCCTGCACCGCACGTGGCCCAACCTCGCCCTGCCAATCCACGGAATCATCCGTCCTGAGGACTACCTCGCGCTCGTCACCATGCACGCCACGCTGATGGTCTTCTTCGTCCTCACCATCGTGCCGCAGAACGCCTTCCCCAATCTCGTCTTGCCTGCTCAAATCGGCGCATCCGGCATGGCTTTGCCCCGCCTCAACGCCGCCGCATTCTGGATCGCCACAGCGTCCCTCCTTATTTTGCTCGCGGCCTTCTTCGTTCCCGAGGGCGCGCCCATCGCCGGCTGGACCGCCTATCCGCCCCTCAGCGCCCTCGCCGCCGCTGGCCCCGGACAAGGCCCTGCCACAGACCTCTGGCTCTTCTCCATCGCTCTCTTCTGCCTCGCCGCCGTGGCATCGTCGCTCAATCTCCTCGCCACCATCCTCTTCCGCCGCTGCCCTGGCATGAACTTCACCCGCCTGCCCCTGACCGTCTGGTCCTGGCTGATCAGCTCTTCGCTCACCGTCATCGCCTTCAGCGCTCTCTTCGCCGCCGCCTCCATGCTCCTCGCCGACCGCCACCTCGGCACGAGCTTTTTTCTCCCACCCGGCATCGTCATCAATGGCATTCCGCAGCCTGGCGGCTCCGGCTCTCCCATGCTCTGGCTGCATCTCTTCTGGTTCTTCGGCCATCCCGAGGTCTACATCGTCATCCTGCCTGGCATGGGACTCGCGTCCTCCCTCCTCGCCAACTTCACCCGCCGCCCTGTCCCCGCCTACCGCCTCATGGTTCTCGCGACCCTGCTCATTGGCTTCCTCGGACTCGGCGTCTGGGGCCATCACATGTTCGTCTCCGGCATGAACCCCTACGCCGGCACCGCCTTCGGACTTACCACCATCGCCATCTCCGTTCCCAGCTCCGCCGAAGTCCTCACCTGGCTTGCGATGCTCTTTCGCGGACGCTTACGCCTGACGACGCCCATGCTCTTCACCCTCGGCTTCATCTCCTTCTTCATCGCCGGCGGACTCACCGGGCCCATCCTCGCCCAGCCCGCGCTCGATGCCTATCTGCACAACACCTTCTTCGTCGTCGCCCACTTCCATCTCGTCATGGCCATGGCTGGCGTCTTCTCCCTCTTTGCCGGCATCTACTACTGGTACCCGCTGCTCACGGGCCGCCTGATGAACGAAGCGCTCGGCAAAATGCATTTCTGGATCTCCCTCATCGCCGCCTACGGCGCATTCTTCCCCATGCACTTTGCCGGACTCGCGGGCGAGCCGCGCCACTATGCCCAGCTCACCGGGCCCGTCGAATCCTTTGCGAACCTCATCCACGTCGAACGCGGCATCACCTGGTCGGCTTTCCTGCTCGCCGCAGCCCAGCTGATTTTCCTCTTCAATTTTTTCCGCAGCGCAACCCACGGCTCCTCCGCCGCCCCAAATCCGTGGCAAGCCACCACACTCGAGTGGTCGCCGATCACGCATCCCACAGTCAGCAACGGCCCCTACGCCTATGGACCCGGAACCGAACTCCAGGCCGGATCCGCGCCCCGCCCCCCAGCCCGCCCACAGGAAGATTTCCTGCCGCAGTGGGAGCCCGAAAAACCTTTTTGATCGTGACTCCCGTCCAAGGAGTGTCATTCCAGCCAAACGGGAGTAAGCTTTTAGAACTTAGCCTCGGAGCCGCCCATGCCCGCCACCTTCACCCGCCATACGGTCGAAACCGAACGCAAAGACCCGGGGTTCGGTGGCAAGCCGCCGCTTGACCGCAGGCCGACCGGCGGCGGAGGAGGCGATGAGAACTGGGACTCGAGCAACTCTCGCCGCCGCGGCCCCCGCGAGACGCTCATCCGCTATCGCATGGCCGTCCTCTCGGGGCTCGCTGGCGACTTCGTCTTCTTCGCCGTCCTCGTCAGCGCGTTCTTCGTCCGCCAGAGCGCCGGCCACATCGACCCGAGCGAGAATTACGTCTCCGACTGGCATCCCCTCGCCGCGCCACCGATCCTGTGGATCGACACCGCCATCCTGCTGCTCTCGACTCTGACCATGGAAATCGCTCGCCGCCAGCTCTTCCGCGAAATCGACATCATGGAAGAATGGCTTGGCCTTGGCCGCCCCGCCGTTCGCCGCGCCGCTCCCTGGCTCATCGCCACCATTGTGCTCGGCGGCCTCTTCCTCGCCGGTCAGTGGATCGCCTGGCAGCAACTAGCCCAGCAGGGATTCTTCTTCTCCTCCAATCCCAACAGCCACTTCTTCTACCTCGTCACCGGAACCCACGGCGTTCACCTGGTGATCGGCATCGCCGCTCTCCTCTTCGCGCTGGTCGCGATGTTCCGCTTCAAGCGAGTCCAGCTGCGGCAGATCGCGGTCGACTGTACGGCGTGGTACTGGCACGCCATGGGGCTGTTCTGGATCTTCCTGTTCGTGCTGCTTGTCTACTTCCAGTGAGAGCGCTTAGCCAGGTGCAGGGTGAGCTAAGAAGCCTCGACCGGACACTTGAGCAGAATAAGTACCCACGATAGAGATGTTCCCTGAAATCGGGCGGCGAGCCATACATTCCTGTCTGGATTTGCAAAATTGCCTGCACGGTTTTGGGGCAGTCGCTACCAATCCCATACAGTTCCGTCGAGTTTGCGCAGGGTTGGCAGGTAGGCCCGCTGGTAGGGATATTCTGCGGCGAGTTTCTCGTCCAGATCGACGCCGAGGCCGGGGGCTTCGCCGGGATGCATGGTTCCATTCTCGAAACGGTAGCTGTGGGGGAAGACGGCGTCGGTCTCCGGGGTGTGGGGCATGTGTTCCTGGATGCCGAAGTTGTGGATGGCGAGGTCGAAATGCAGCGCGGCCGCCATGCAGACGGGGGAGAGGTCGGTGGGGCCGTGGCATCCGGTGCGAACGTGATAGAGGGCAGCGAAGTCGGCAATTTTCCTGAGGGCTGTGAATCCGCCGGCGTGGGTAAGGGTGAGGCGGACGTAGTCGATCCATTGGTTGCGGATGAGGTCGTGGACGTCCCAAATGGAGTTGAGGACTTCGCCGGTGGCGATTGGAGTGGTGGTGTGCTGGCGGATGAGGCGAAAGCCTTCCTGGAATTCCGCGGGCACGGGGTCCTCCATCCAGAAGAGATGGAAGGGCTCGAGTTCCTTGCCGAGGCGAGCGGCTTCAATGGGGCTGAGGCGATGATGGCAATCGTGGAGCAGGTGCAGGTCGTCGCCGAACTGCTCGCGAACGCGGGCGAATAATTTGGGTACGTGGTTGAGATATTTTTCAGTGGACCAACGGCTCTCGGATGGGAGGCCGCGCTCGGCCGGCTCGTAGGGCTGAGCGCCTTTGGGAACGCCGTAGGTGGCGTCGAGGCCGGGGATGCCGCTCTGGACGCGGATAGCGCGATAGCCCATTGCGATGTGGCGGGCTACGTCTTCGCAGGCTTCTTCGATATCGGCGCCATGGGCGTGCGCGTAGACGAGGACAGCGTCGCGGCTGCGGCCGCCGAGCAGGTTATAGACGGGGGTATTGAGGGCCTTGCCTTTGATGTCCCAGAGGGCCATGTCGACGGCGGCGATGGCGGACATGGTGACCGAGCCGCGACGCCAGTAGGCGCCGCGATAGAGGTATTGCCAGATGTCTTCGGTCTGGAAGGGGTCGCGGTTCAGGATGCACGGAATGAGGTGGTCGCTGAGATAGCTGGCGACGGCGAGCTCTCGTCCATTAAGGGTTGCGTCGCCGAGGCCGTAGATGCCTTCGTCGGTCTCGATCTTCAAGGTGACGAAATTGCGGCCAGGGGAGCAGATGTTGACGAAGGCGTTGGCGATCTTCATGGCTGGGTTTTGGTCGCAGGCGCGGGGGAATCGGGCACGATCTCAATGTAGTCGATGGGCGCGGGTTCGCCATCGTCCGGATGACCAACGATGGTGAGTATGTCTCCGGGTTGCAGTTTCACGCCGTGCAAAGTGTAGCGTGTGGATGTATCTCCGTTGGGGGCTTGTCCGGGGAGGGTATTGTTCGCGGTCCATGTGGCGATCTGCTTGTGGTGGAGAAGCAGCTGAAATGTGGATGCTCCCTGGCGGTAATCGAAGTACTGTACGGCGATATCGTAGAGTCCCGCGGGACGATCAAGATGCGCTGTCGCCATACAGGCGGAGTGATCTTTGCACACATAGGCTTTGCCACCGGAAGCAGTCTCCCACGGCGCGACATCGACGGGCGTGTAGCCATCGAGCAGCATTTGCGCAGCCGTGATGCGGTTGGGGTCGTGGTCGATGCGATGGCGATCGTCGGGGATGCTGGAGATTTTTGCGAACCAGCGGTTGATGGCGTCGCGCCAGACGACGGCGTGGCCGGCCTGGTATTGGAGCAGGGTGAGCGTCTGTTTGTAGCGGTCGGAGTCGATGAGGCGATGCAGGGTTTGCCATTGTTGGACGAGGCCTGCAGCCGACTGTGCGCCCTGGTAGTGGAGGTCGTAGAGGGTCTGGATGACGGTCTTGCCGGTGTGCAGCCGATACGTGTACGACACGTGATGCATGAAGAGAAGCAGAGAGTCCGGGCAGGTTTTGAGCGAGGTGAACATGGCGGCGACCTGCGGCGGATATTGGCTGATGAAGCCGGTGCCAGTGGCGACGGTGCGATCCATGCCGACGCCGTTGTGGTCGGCGCGTATCCACTGGCCCCAGCCGTTGTTTTCCTGGGACTGCGGGGCGGGACCGTAATGCTGGCCGGTGATGTTGGTGAGTGTCTGGAGGCCGAGCGGGCCGGTGTAGTCCTCATAGATAGACCATGAGGAGAGCAGCATGTGGGTGATGGTGCTGACAACTTTTTCGTCGTTGCCGAAGGTGAGGCGGGTCCAGTCTTCGGCGAGGGTCTCGGCCGAGGTGTTCGGATTCCACGCGATGCCGGCAAATCCGTATAGATTCGCCATGGCGAGCGGGTGGGCGAGCCAGTTGGTGTCGAGGCCGACGTTGGCGACGCCGACGTATCCGCCGAGCGGGCGGTGGAAGGTCTTGCGGTCGACGATGTCTTTTAGCGGAGTCGAGCGATTGTCGGCGCGCAGATCGAAGTCGAGGTAGGTCTTCCACTGGGTTGGCAGGAAGACAAGATGACGCTGCTGGCCCATGTATTCCTGCGTGATCTGAAGCTCGACGGCCTCGTTGGTTTTGCGCAGACCCGCAAACAGCGGCGAGACGGGCTCACGGACCTGAAAGTCGATGGGGCCATTCTTGATCTGGACGATTACGTTGCCGGCAAACTGGCCGTCGAGCGGGTGGAAGATATCGTAAGCGGCGCAGGCGCGATCTGCTTTCGGATCGTTCCAGTCGAGATGGTGGTTGTAGACGAAGGCGCGATACAGGACGACACCGCCATGCGGCTGGAGTGCGCGGGCGAGCAGGTTCGCGGCATCGGCGGGGGTGCGGCCGTAGCGCGATGGGCCAGGCTCGCCTTCAGAATCCGCCTTAACGACGAAGCCTGCGAAGTCGGGAATGGCTACGTAAATCTCGTCGACTTTGGCGCGCCACCACGCGGCGACTTTCGCATCGCCGGGGTCGAATGTGTCGAGGCCGCCGATGGCCTGCGGGCTGTTAATGGCGACGGAGATGGAGAGCCTGACGCCCCAGGGACGGAAGGCATCGGCGATGCGGGCTACAGCGCGAATCATTTCGGGCTGGAGCAGGTGCGGATCGGCGTTGACGTTGTTGATGGTGCACCCGTTGATTCCGACCGATGCCAACAGGCGGGCGTACGCACCGGCGCGGGTGAGGTCGGTGCGGACGGAACCGTTGTCGAAAAAGATGGATCGACCCGCGTAGCCGCGTTCGATGGTCCCGTCGAGGTTGTCCCACTGGTTCATCCAGCGGATGGGCGCCGCGGGCGCGTCGCTGCCGGAAATGTCAGCGAAGGACTCGCCACGAGCGATGCCTGAGAGCGTGCGGAACGAACCGTAGAGAATGCCACGTGCGTCGGCGCCAGCGATGAGCCAGTGGTGGTGGCCGTGTTCGTAGAGAACGGTAAGAGCAAAGCCTTCCGGTCCGAGCGAGGGGGCGCGGTAGTCAGGAAGGGCTTCGCGCAGTTCGTCTTTGGTTCCGAGGATCCATGCGTCTTCGTTGGGGATTTTTACTTCGACGCGGAGGGTTCGGCCGAGCATGGATTGAACGCCACGCCGGATTTCGGCTTCCGCGCTGGCGGCCACGAGGGATGGGTCGAGGGTGACGATGACTGCGGGCATTTCGCGTTGTGCGGCTGCGATTGCGTGGGGGGATGGTGGGGCGTAGCGGAGCCACGCCTGCGAGCCGTCTTCTGCGCGCAGCGTCGCACAGGAAATGAGGGTCAACGTAAGGAGGGAGCGGAATCGGCGGGGGCGCATACCATGCATCCTTATTGATTGACGCCACTGGCGAGGTAGCCTCCATCGACGGCAAGGATTTGGCCGGTGATGAAGGATGCGCTTTCGGAGGCGAGAAAAACCGCGGCGCCGACCAGTTCTTCGAGGCGGCCGTAACGCCCGATCGGAGTGCGCATGAGGACTTCGCGGCCGCGCGGCGTCTTGTCGAGAAGCTCCCGATTGAGAGCGGTTGGGAAAAAGCCGGGGGCGATGGCGTTGACGCAGACGCCGTGACGGGCGAGTTCGACGGCCAGCGATTTAGTGAGCGCGCCGAGGCCCGCTTTGCTGGCTCCGTAAGCTGCGACTTCGTGGAAGGCGACGAACGTGGCCAGCGATGCGATGTTGATGATTCTGCCCCAGCCCTGGCGCACCATGCCGGGCGCGACGATCTGGCAGGCGCGATAGGCGCCGGTGAGGTTCGTTTCGAGAATCCTGCTCCAGTCTTCTTCGGAACATTCGAGGGTGGGTACGCGTTTGGTAGTTCCGGCGGCGTTGACCAGGATGTCGACTTTGCCGAAGGCGGCGATTGTTTGAGAGTGGAGGTTTTCGAGTGAGCTGCGGTCGAGCACATCGGCGCAGGCTTCGATCGAGCGGCGGCCGGTTGCGCGAATCTCCTGGGCAACGGCGGCGACTTCGCTGCCGCGCCGCGAGCTTGCGACGACGTCGGCTCCAGCTTCGGCGAGGCCGAGGGCGATGGCGCGGCCGATGCCGGATGTGCCTCCGATGACGAGGGCCACACGGCCTGTGAGGTCGAACCTGTCGAGGGCTGGGGCTGCCGTCATCGCTTAGGGTTTGGCCGGATTCAGAATCGCCGGAATGTAGAAGTGGAAGAAGCGGTCGGAGTCGGAATCGACGCAGACGTTGGCGTTGGGCGGACCTGCGGTCGGCCTGGTGAATCCTTTGTCGTCGATTTCGATGTGCATCGGCTGCGTGGGGCAAAGGGCGGGGTCGATCGCAGCGGCGACGGCCATCGCGTCGAAGAGCGTCGGCGTCGCGTTGCCGGTCGATGCGCTCCACTCGGCATAAAGCGAGAGCAGAGCGTCAGTGGTGGGCGTGCCCTGCCTGAAGAGGGTGTCCCGCATGACTTCATCGAGCTTGAGCTGCGTGGAGTCGAGTGGCATGACGTAGAGCGGAACGCCTGAGGCGAAGAGCTTTCGCGAGGAGGCGATATCCATCATGATGTTGTATTCGGGTTGCGGCCCGCGGTTGGGCAGGTAGCCGAGGTCGCCGTAACCGCGACGGATGGAGCCGCCCATGAGTACGACTCTCTTCAGCTCGCGGAAAGTGGCGGGATCCTTGTCGATGAGCGCGCCGATGTTGCTGAAAGGCGAAACCGCTACCAGGGTAATCTGGCCGGGGTTGCGTCGGATGGCGTCAAGGGTGAAGCTTGTTGCGTCGGGCCAGCCATTTGCGGGCTCGGCTTCGGCCTGAGCCCAGCGTGCCTGCGAAAACGTCGAGGAGACGTGCGTCTTTGGACCCGCAGTGACTGCAATTTCCGGGTGACCCATCGTCCGAAGCAGACGCGCGCTCAGGCGTGCGCGCAGATCGGTATCGCCCCAGGCTGTGGTTACACCCATCACCTCGAGCTTTGGGCTGGAAACGGCCAGGGCGAGGGCGAAGGCGTCGTCGATGTCGTCGCCGATGTCGGTATCGAAGATGACCTTTTGCTTTTCACCGGGCTCCGCCGGGCTCTGCGAGCTGGCTCCCCGCGCGCTGCCTGCGCTCGCAATCAGGGTGAGGACCAAAAGAAGCAATTGATGATTTCTTGCGAATTTTGCCATCGAGATTTGCATTAGGACCTTTCTTCGGCGCCAGATGACCGCCTAGATCAACAACGGCTGACTTGTCTTACGTTCGCATTTCCAGTTGCACAGTCGATGGCGAGGCTGCCTGTTCCTCAAAGATAACGATCTGGTTGGAGGCGCGCAGCCAGCCTGCGGGCACGTGGTAGTAGCGCTGCGACAGTGCCCCGCTCGGGTCGCTCGCCGCGATGAGCCAGTGGCGTCCGGCCGCGTTGCCGTTTACCCAGATCATGCCTTTGCCCAGGCCCGCGGCGTCAAGGCGAAAGACGGCATTCGCTTTCAGAACGTCGGCGGGAATGCGAATCTCTGTCTTGTACCAGCGCAGGGGACGCGGGTGGTTCAGGAAACTCCAGCGAGTGTCGGGCCGGCCGGCGATGAGGCTCTGTTGCTCGCCGATGAGCCCGGGGCGCATGGTCCAGTTGCGGATTGGTTTGCCGTTCAGCAGCACGCCCTGCCAGATGCCTTTGCGCTCGCAGTTCATCGGGCTGGCGATTTGCCAGTCGCCTTTGATCAAGCCCAGCGCGGTCGAGAGCAGATCGATACGATGCGCGCCCACGGCCAGGTTCGTCGCTGTAAAGCGGTGCTGAAAGCCATGCTCGTGACCCACTTCGCTGGGATTAGCTACAACGCGCGGGTGCATAGGGTCGTCAGGGGTGATGGCGCCGCGATCCTCGCTGAGAGGCAGCCTCGAGGTTGCAGCCAGATGGTCATCGACGAACAGGTAGAAGAAGTCCGCTCCATAGGGGATGACGATTTCCTGAGGGCCTTCCTGATCCACCTCGACCACGGTGCTGTACCAGCAATAGTCGGTGATGTCTTTGGTGAGGGAAAGCTGCTCGACAGGTTCGAGGGAAACGATGCCGGCATCATGACGATCGGCGGGCAATGGCTCTTCCCACGCCAGCCATGCAAGGTTCTGGGTCACGGGCTTCCACGCCGGTACGCTCACCATTCGCGCCACGGCATCGAAGACAGCGTTCGTATCGAAAATCGTTTCGCCTTTCGCGTTCACCAGCCTGGCTTGCGCGTTCCAGTTCATGAAGTCGATGAAGTCCTGGCCGGGCGATGGCTCCCGGACGCCGTTCTGGACAAGGCGCAATTCGTCTTCTCCGAGACGCCAGGTGGTGGTTCGTTGGCTGCCCGCAGTGCTCTCCGAGCGATCGCCTTCAAGCAGCAGGGAGGCGTGCTCGTGGAGCACGGCATGAAGGCGCCCCAGGCAGACTCCGGATGCGGTAATCGCGCCGAACTCATCGAGGGGCGCGGAATAGTCGTATGAGGTGGTCTGCAGATACATCGCGGTGCGGCCGAAGTTGGTGCCGCCGTGCCAGGGATAGTAGTTGAAGCCTGAGCCGCCGCGGCCGATGAAATCCAGAACGCCTCCGGCGATGGAGCGAACGTCGCGGCCCGGAGTATTGCGGCCACCCCACACCCTGTACCAGGAGGGATAAAGCTCGGTCCAGAGGAGGGGCGTTCCCGCGTGGGTTTGACGCACCTTTGCGATGCGCTCGGGGGGAATAATAAAGCCGTTGGAGGTTTCAATCGCGCCTTGGGCGCCGCCCTCGCAGGTGGTCGTCGGCACGCTGGCGTAGCCGAGGCGCTGCGCGAGATCGACGATCCAGCGCAGATACTCCTGGCCGGCGTCGCCATAGCGCTTCGCAACATTGGCGTACTCGTTCTCGACCTGAACCAGGATGATAGGTCCGCCGTTCGATGCCAGGCGCGGCCTGACCACCTCCGCCAGGCGCTCCAGGAATGCCTGCACGCGATCCGCATGGGCGCGGTTCATCGTGCGGATGACGATGCCTGGCTCATCGCGCAGATAGGGTGGGTAGCCGCCGTAGTTCCACTCCGCGCAGATGTAGGGGCCGACGCGCAGGAAGACGGCCAGCCCGTAGTGCTGGCAGAGATCGATGTAGTGGCCGAGATCGCGGTCGCCCGAAAAGTCGTAAACGCCGCGGCTGGTCTCGTGCACGTTCCAGAAAACATAGGTGGCGACGGTGTTCAGTCCCAGAGATTTGCTGCGCTCCAGAAGCGTCGGCCACATCGCGCGCGTGGATCGAGGGTAGTGGATCTCTCCACAGGCGAGGAGCATGCGGCGCCCATTCAGGAGGACGGAACGTTCGTCGAATGAGACCGGGCGTTGGGGCGCAAGCCCGATCTCTTGCGAATACCCTGAGCGGGTCAGACTGCAAAGGGCCGCGGCAGCGCTGGCTTTTATGAAGTCCCGCCTGCGGATCACGAGGTTCGCCTCCAGCCCGACGTTGTTGCGACGCGCGGTCCAGTTTACGCTGCAGAACTGTTTTTCCCGGATGTGTGCTGCCGTTGCGTGTTCGCAGGTCGATCTCTGAACGGAAATAACGTCAAGCAGGCCGGTTCCTCACCCCCCGCGTCTACTTCTTTCCTTTACGCTTCGCCGCCACTCGCGGCCAGTACTGAAACTCATCCGCAAACAACTCCCCATCGAGATCGGCCACCCGCTGTTGCAGCCGAGCCTGCGCCTGAGCAATCGCGCGGTTGTAAATCGCCGGCCCAATCTCCTCCACAAAAAAGTCCAGCAGCAAGCCCGCCCGCAGCTCCCCGATAGGCTCGCGCGCCTCTTCCTCGAAGTACTTTTGAATCGAAGCAATCGCGTCCGCTCGGCTCTCATTCGAAAGCTCAATCGTAATCATCGCCCACCCTCTGTGTGAGCTTAAATGAGACCCAGCCGCAGCCAGAACTTGTCGCTCCGCCGTTCATTACTGGCCTCCAGCCGCGCCGGGGCGCTCCTGAGAGCAACGAGAGGTGCTGCGCTGGAAATTGGGGAGCAAAGTAAGGTGGCCCAGCGCGAGCGGGTGGGGGTGTCACTGCGCAGTGAATTTCGACCGGATGCGGACGGTACGTTGGAGTTCGTCTTCGGCTTCGAGGATTTTGAGGCGGAGGTCGGGGTCGGGGTTGGCGGTGGCGAGGTAGTGGTTGACGACGTCGAGGGAGGCTTGAGATTGCTGGCCGTCGATGAAGGCGTCGAGCCAGGCGACGAGGAAGAAGATTTTGCGGTCGCGCTTGATTTGCGGGAGGGCTTCGAGGGCGGGGTCGATATACGGGGCGGTGAGGCTGGATTGGTTCCAATAATTGAAGGCGCTGAGTGAGGACTGGATCCAGTCCTCACTGATTCTGGGGTTAAGCGCAGGGTCGCGGGTGAAGTCGGCGAAGTAGTGCTGCTTGGTGGCGCCGCCAGGGCGGGCGGCTTGGGCTGCCCATGCGTACTTGAGGCCGTCGCCGGAGGGGTCGCGCTTTTGTTCCGCTTCGAAGACCGCGTCGGCTTCGGGGTCGGTATAGGCGATGAGGGCGGTGATGAGGGACCAGCGGTCCTGCTGGCGGAGTTCGACGCCGGGGATGGTGCGTTTTCCGGCGAGGATATCTTTGAGGACGGCGCGGGCTGGGGGTTGGGCGGCGAATCCTGGGAGGGCGCGGAACCAGACGATGCGGAGGTCGTGGTCTGGGTCGCTGGTCATGCGGTCAGTGGCGAGGGCGGCGGCGAGGGTTAGGAGGCCGGGCTGGCTTGGATCACTTACATAATGATGGATCGCTGATTGGGTGTGGCTGAGGAGGGAGGCTGCGAGGGATTCGTCGCGTTCGAGGGGGAGTGCGTCGAGGGCCAGACGGGTATAGGCGGCTGGATCGAATTCGGCCTGGCGGACGGAGTCCCAGAGAGAGCCCCAGAGGAGAGTGCGGCGGAATAGGTCCTGCGGGGATGGGCTGGAGCCGGAGAGTTGCTGCATGATGGCGGAGCGGGATTTTGGGTCGAGGAGGAAGAGGCCGTAGGCGTGGTCGTTGTTGTTGGCGAAGATCCACGACGGACAAGCGGGTGGTTGCGCGCCTAGCGGGACGGCGGCGGAGTGGGTGTTGAGTTCGGCGCGGAGAGTCTGGGTGGCGCCGTCGGGGTAGCCGAGGGCGACTTCTGTGGCGATGGGCCAGAGTTCGTCGCCACCGAAGAGGGGTTGTTGAGTTAGGCGGAGTTCTTTGAGAGCCGGGCCCTGGCAGGACCAGGAGACGTCGACGCGGGGCATGCCGCGGTGGCGGATCCACATATCAGCCCAGGTGGTTAGGTTGCGGCCGGATGCTGACTCGAAGGCGTGGATCAGATCGCTCCAGGTCGCGTTGCCGTACTTATGCTGGGCGAGGTAGAGCTGGAGGCCGCGCTGAAAGGCTTCGTCGCCGATGACGTAGTTGAGCTGGCGGAGAACGCCTGGGGCTTTGGAGTAGACGATGGCTCCGTAGGCGGATTTGGCTGAGCCGAGGTTGGGGATTTCCTGGTAGATGGGGGTGGTTCCCTGGGTTTCGTCGATGGCGTAGGCGGCGGGTTTGATGGATTGGTAGAAGTGCTGCCAGATGTCGTCGTTGGGGCGGAGTGCGGCGAGGGTCTTGTAGGCCATGTACTGCGCGAAGCCTTCCTTGAGCCAGAGGTCGTCGAACCAGCGCATGGTGACGAAGTCGCCGAACCACTGATGGGTGAGCTCGTGGAGGACGAGGACGTCACGGTTCAGGCGGTTGAGGGCTGTGGGCGCGGTGCGGAAGAGAACGGACTCTTCGCGGAGGAAAGTGCAGCCGGCGTGTTCCATGCCGCCGTAGGCGAAGCCGGGGATGAGGACCATTTCGTATTTGGGGAAGGGGAAGGGCTGGGCAAAGTAGGTGGAGAGGTATTGGATTCCCCGGGCGGCGGTGGTTTGGACGGAGGGGATTTCGGATTCTGCCAATTTGGCTTTGGAGGCGCGGACCCAGACGTTGGGCATGCCGGGTTGGGGATGGACGTTGACGAAGGGTCCGGCGGCGAAGGCGAAGAGGTAGGTGGGGATGGGTTCGGTTTCTGCGAAGGTGATGGTCCGAGTGCCGGCCGGTGCGGGATCGCGAAGCAGCTCACCATTTACGACAGCGGGGAAGGTGTTGGAGATGACGTTCCAGTTCTCAGGCGCCGTGACGGTGAGGCTGAAGCGGGCTTTGAGGTCGGGCTGATCGAAGCAGGGGAAGGCCATGCTGGCGTCCATGGGGACGAAGAGGGTGTAGAGATATTCCTGGCCGTCGTCGTGGTCTTCAAAGCGGGTGATGGCTTTGCCTGCAGGTGCGATGTTGGCGGTGAATTTTGCTACGACGGTGTTGGGGCCGGTGTGGAGGGATTCAGCGGGCAGCACGAGGTGACCGTGGTCGATGGTAGCTGGAATGACCGCCCCGTTGAGTTGTAGCGCGGTCGCCTCGCCATCGCGGAAGTCGAGGAGGAGCGGGGTGGAGGCGTCGCTGAGTTGGAAGCGAATTGTCTCGGTGGCTTCGGTGGTTGGCGCGTGGGGGATGAGGTTGTAGGTGAGCCGGTAGTGGAGATCGGAGACGCGGGCGGCGCGTTGCTGGGCGAGGGAGCGGGGGATTCCGTCGGGGATTTCGGCTGCGTGGGCGGCTGTGGTGGTGAGGGCGGCGATTGCCATTACTGTGGCTCGGAGCGTTCTTTTGGCTTGTGGCGCGGGGCCGGCGATCGAGTTAGGTCGCAGCATTCCCTGAAATATAACCGCTTGCGGTGTCGTCCATCCTGGGGAAAGGCGCGGTTTGGCTTGAGGGACAGCAGCTGGGCGGGCATCCCTGGCAGAGAAGTCAACATCACTGCCAGTTGCACCGATTTTCAGGAGAGCCAGTATGCCATTGTTGTCAGCCGAAGTGCTCCGCGAGGCGCGGAGTACGCAGTCTTTTGGGATTTTTATAAGCAGCGTCTGCGAAAAGCCGATGCTTTTTCTTTTAGCGGTGTTGTTGCTGGTCGTTCCCGCGGCGCGGGCACAGTTCGGGGGTGGACTAAACGGGACGGTCACAGATGCCTCCGGAGCGGTGATTCCCGGGGCGAAGGTCACGCTGACGAATCCCGGCACGCAGGCGACCAAAACAACGACGAGCAATGGTTCCGGGTTCTACAGCTTCACGGAGTTGGCGCCGGCGAACTATACGGTGAAGGTGACGGCGAAGGGTTTCCAGGAAGAGGACTACAACAGCGTAGCGGTGACGGGTGAGGGGCCTCGCGGGCTGGACGTGAAGATGACGGTGGGAGCGGCGGCGCAGACGGTAACGGTGAACGGAAACCAGACGCCGATTCTGAATACGACGAACGCTTCGCTGGCGAGCACGATCAGCTCGGAGGATGTGACGCGGCTGCCGGCGTTCGGGCGCGATCCTTACGAGCTGTTGCGAACCGGGGTGGGGATAACGGGAGACAGCGCGCGGTCAGGGAGCGGGGGCGCGATCGCGCTGCCGAACAACACGAGCCAGAACCAGTCGAACGTGGGGATTTTTCAGACGGAGAACCAGATTCAGATTTCGGCGTCGGGGCAGCGGGTGACGTCGAACACGTATGAGCTTGACGGAGTGACGGTGGACAGCCTGCTGCATGGCGGGTCGACGATTATCACGCCCAGTATTGAATCGGTGGACCAGATTACGATTCTGGCGTCGAATTACGATGCGGCGCTGGGGCGCGATGTGGGCGCGCATATTCTGACGACGACCAAGGCGGGGACGAACGATTTTCATGGAAGCGCGTTTTTCCAGTACGACGAGCCGGGGCTGAATGCCTACCAACCTTACGGCGGGCCGACGAGCACGCCAGGGGTATTTGCGCCGGCGACGCGCGACGATCTGCAGCAGAGGGATTGGGCGGCGAGTTGGGGGGGGCCGATCTGGAAAAACAAGGTTTTCTTTTTCGCGAGCTACGAAGAGGTAAAAAGCACGTTGCAGTCGTTCAGCGAGCAGTATGTTCCGACGCCGCAGTGGTATGCGGCGCTGGCGGCGGCGAGGCCGACAGGATTGGCAGCAGGAACGATTGCGAAGCCGGCGGGACAGGCGGTGGTGCGGGCGGTTTTGCCGGGAGCGTGCAGCGCGATTCAGACGGTGTGCGCGCCGGCGGGAACAGGGTTCGATATCGGGTCATTCGGAGGGACGGACGGGCAGTATTTGCCGAATGTGAACGTGAATGGGACCGCAGCGGCGCCGAATCTTTACACGGGGGCGGGGCTGGACGGGGTCCCAGACCTGGAGTTTGCGCAGATTCAGACGCCGAGCGATTATCGGGGCGTGCAGCTGCATGGGCGCGTGGACTGGATGATCGGGCCGCACGATCAGATTTTTGGCGGGTTCTATACACAGAAGCTGGACCAGGCATCGCTGGACGCGGCGGCGGGTGCGGCTCCGGACACGGCGCTGCCGTTCCGGCCGTTCAACCAGTCGGCTACGCCGGTGTGGATTCACACGTTTGGTCCGACGCTGATCAACGAAGTGCGGGCGAACTATACGCGGTTCGCGGATAACCAGATCAGCGACACGCAGGGGCAGGTGAACTGGGGGGTTCCGGGACTGTATGCGCAGAATTATGGGTTTGGGTCGATCCAGTTCAGTCAACTTGCTTCGCCGACGACTCCTTATATCGCTGCGGAGAATACGTATGAGATCCGCGACCTGGTGACGAAGGAGTTGGGACCACAATCGGTGCGGATGGGAGTGGTAATCCGGAGAGAGCAGGACAACGATAACGATTCCGGACTGGCACGGCCGAACTATGCTTTCCAGGGGATCTGGGATCTGGCCAACGATGCGCCGTTGTACGAGGGGATCGGGGCGAATCCGAACACCGGCGGCGTGGGGAATGTGCAGAGGTATTTCCGGCGCAACTACTATGCTGGTTTTGTGCAGGACGACTGGAAGGTGACGCCGAACATGACGGTGAATCTGGGGCTGCGGTATGAGTATTTCGGCGGGCTGACGAACAAGGGATTTTCGATTAACAACATGGTGCTGTCGAGCACACCGGGCGCGCAGATTATCAATTCGCATTTTGTAACAACGGATACGCTGTATCCGTCGACGGGGGACGCATTGGCGCCGAAGATCGGGTTTGCGTGGCAGCCGATGTTGACGGGCAGGCTGGAGAACAAGATGGTGGTGCACGGCGGGTTCGGCGTGTCGTTCGACAACCTGGACGAGGAGCCAATTTCTCCTGCTTATGAAAATGGGCCTGGCTATTTCGATTACGGATTGTGCTGCGGGGGATTGCAGGCGACGGCGCCGAATGCGACTGGGACTGGGATTGTCTTCGAATATGGGACGAGCGATTCGCCGTTCAGCTATGCGCCGAATCCGAATCTGGCGGTAGGAACGAATCCGACGACGGGAACGCCGAATGCGTTCACACCGCCGGGAGGGACGCCATCAACGCCGCAGGTGGAGACGTACAGCATTTTGCCCGGGATGCGGCAGCCGACGTTATACACGTTCTCGCTGGACAACCAATGGGCGCTGCCGTGGCAGATGGCGTTGACGGTGGGGTATCAGGGATCGACGGGATTCCACTTCCTGCGGCTGGTGGATCAGAACTTTTTGTACCCGCAATCGAATGGGACGTGCGCTGCGGGAGGGGCGTGCATGCCGGGGGTGAATCAGACGCCGTTCTATGCGGCGTATGTGCCGACTTCGGACGTGCACACGAATTACCACGCGCTGAACGGGCATCTGGAGAAACGGTTGCAGCATGGATTGGATTTCAGCGCTGTCTATACCTGGTCGAAGAGCATGGACAATGCTACGGAGGAGGGGCCGGGGTTCCAGAGCAACCAGACCGATCCGGCGAATCCGGCCGCGGAGTACGGGCCTTCGGACTTCGACGTACGGCACCGGTTCAATGCGGCGGGAACGTGGACGCTGCCGAGTCCGGGTGGCAACGGATTGACGAAGAACCTGCTGGGGAACTGGCAGGCGAATGGCGTATTCACGTTCCATACGGGCTATCCATGGACACCGGTGATCGGAGTGCCTTCGGTAGCGCTGGTGAACGGGGCTTCGCAGATTGCGCCGACGAGGCCCACGGGATATGGACCGAGTTCGGGAGCGCCGGCGGGCGCCGATGCGATGAATAGCTGCGCGAATCATGTGTTCGTGCACGGGGGTAATTTTCCGGATGGGGGAGCGAACTACTTTGTGTATGGGACGCCGGGGCCTCCGGGGATTGGGCGGAACGTTTTCAACGGGCCGTGTTACAAGGACCTGGACATGAGCTTTGCGAAGCAGGTGACATTCAGTTTGCGCGATCACCCGGCGCTGTTCCGGTTCCAGGCGAACATCTTCAACATTCTGAATCTTACGAACCTGCAGCCGATCTCATTTGGCTCGACGGAGGCGTTGATCTCGACGGACGCTGCGGCGGGTACGCATGTGAACAATCCGCTGTTCGGATTGTCGCCGGGTGCGGACAGCGGGAGAGTGATCGAGTTTTTTGGGAGAATTCAGTTTTAAGGCAGTCAACAGGCAATCGCGCAACAGCAAAAAGGAGGATGTTCCGGGAGGAGCTTCCTCCTTTTTGTTTGGGCTGTGGGCGGCGCAGAGTTGCGGCGTGTGCGCTGGTTATGGACTTTAAGGAGGCGAGCCGGGATTGCTGTGAAGGGCCGGGATTGGCGGTCACGCGATCGTGTCGCGGCCTACAATGGTGAACACTTCGATGGAATCGCGGAGGTTCGCTGTGGGATCACGTTCCGTCTCCAGACGGAAGTTTCTTTCTCTTGCTGCGGGGACGGCGGCGGCTCGGCCTTTGATGGCGGCGACGCATCCCTGGGAGCTTGTCGAACAGGCTGCGGGGAGCACGGGGGCGGAGTCGCCGGGGCCAGACCCGTCAAAGTCAGGCTGGCGCGATGAGGGCGTGTTAAATCTGGCGCATTCGCCTCAGGCGAAATTACGCAATCTGCCGGTGCGGGCGGTGACGATCCGGGATGGGTTCTGGTCGAAGCGCAGAGCAACGAACGTGGCGTCGAGCATTCCGTCCATGCATGAGGAGTTGCTGGAGCATGGAAGGATGGATAATTTCCTGCGGCTAACGGGGGCTTCGAACACGCCACAGCGTGGGCCGGTGTATTCCGACTCAGACATTTATAAGTGGCTGGAAGCGGTCGCGTTTGTGCTGCAGTCGGAGAACGATGGGGCATTGCGGCAGACGGCGGAGGCGACGATCCGGCAAATTGTGGCGATCCAGGAGCCGGACGGATATATCGACACGTACTACCAGGGAGACCGGAAGAAGCTGCGGATGACGATTCCGGAGCAGGTGCGCGGGCACGAATTGTATTGTCTGGGGCACATGCTGCAGGCGGGGATTGCATACTATCGCGCGACGGGAGATCCGACGCTGATGAATGCGGGAGCGCGATTTGTGGATGGGTATCTGTTGCCGCAGTTCGGGCCTGAGGCGGATAAAAGGCCGATTGTGTCGGGGCACCCTGAGATCGAAATGGCGCTGATCGAGCTATACCGGACGACGGGAGAGCGGAAGTATCTCGAGCTGGCGGGTTACATTTTGCAGGGCGATCCTCGGGCGGAGCTGAGGCCGGACCAGATTGTGTATATGAACTGCGGGGTGCCGTTCACGACGAAGACGAAGCTGCAGGGGCACGCAGTGCGGGCGATGTACGCGTGCTGTGGGGCGACGGATTATTTTCTGGAGACGGGGGACGCGGCGTACTGGAAGACGCTGGAGGTGTTGTGGAAGGACCTGTCGCAGGCGCAGATGTACATTACCGGGGGCGTGGGCGCGAGGAGCGATGGCGAGGCGTTTGGGGACGACTACGAGTTGCCGAATGCGCAGGCGTATGGGGAAAGCTGCGCGGCCATCGGCAACATGATGTGGAACTGGCGGATGCTGGCGGCGACGGGCGAGGGGCGATTCGCGGATGTGATGGAGCGAGCGCTTTATAACGGGATTAACTCGGGTATGTCGCTCGATGGGAGGCTGTACTGCTATCGCAATCCGCTGGCGTTCGATCCGGCAAGCGGGGAAAAGATTCGGAATCCCTGGTACGACACGACGTGCTGTCCGCCGAACATCGAGCGGACGTTAGCGAGTTTGCCAGGGTATTTCTATTCGACGGCCAACGATGGGGTGTATGTGCATCTCTACGACAACTCGGAGATGCACTGGGCGCTGGAAAGCGGCAATGGACTGCACGTAACGCAGGAGACGAACTATGCGTGGGACGGGCGTGTGAGGCTTGCGGTTGCGGTGGATCAGCCGGAGGAATTTACGGTGCATGTGCGGGTACCGGGATGGTCGCGGGCAACTCGCGTGACGGCCGCGGGTGCGGCGATTGCGGGTGCGCGGGCTGGGGAGTATCTGCCGATACGGCGGCGTTGGAGCGGGGAGACGGTGGTGGAGTTGGCGTTCGATATGCGGCCGCAGATGGTGGCAGCGAATCCGGCGGTTGCGGAAGATACGGGGCGGGTGGCGATCGAGCGCGGGCCGCTGGTTTATTGCATGGAGGGGCTGGACCAGGCGCAGACGGAAGCGAAGACGTTTCCGCTGTATCTGGCGAGGCGGGATGGGGCGACGCAGGCGGAGTTTAAGGGCGATTTGCTGGATGGCGTGATGGTGCTGACGCACGCGGGGGCTCGGCGGACGGAGGATGTTGGAGGATTGTATGAGCCGGCTGAATCTGGAACGCATCGGGTTGCGGCGGCGGCATTGAAGTTGATCCCCTATTATGCGTGGGATAACCGGGAAGAGAGCTCGATGCAGGTTTGGGTGCCATTGGGCTGAGAGGCGGGAGAGTCTTCCTTTTAATTGGGTTTTGTTTGGGCTGCGTGGCGCCTGAAGAGCCATGGCGGGGAATGGACGATAATTCTCTTCGGAGATAACGATGCGAATGATTGGAAGACGGGGCGGGGTTGCTGTGACGGCGGCGGTATTGCTGGCTGGAGCATGGGGTCACGGGTTTGCCCAGGCGAGTGCGGGGACGGCACGGACGATTGTGGTGGATGCGAAGGCGGCGGGGACGCCATTTCCGCATTTCTGGGAGCAGATGTTTGGGTCGGGGCGGGCGAACCTGGCGCTGCGGCAGAGTTATCGCGACGATCTGGACCGAGTGCGGAAGGTGACGGAGTTCCGGTACGTGCGGTTCCACGCGATTCTGGACGATGAGAACGGGGTGTACAGCGAGGATGCGCAGGGAAAGCCGGTCTATAACTGGTCGTATGTGGACCAGATTTACGATGGGCTGCTGGCGCATGAGATTCGGCCGTTTGTGGAGATCAGCTTTATGCCGAAGGCGCTGGCGGCAAAAGTGGAATATCACGCGTTCTGGTACAAGCCAATCCCGTCGCCTCCGGCGGATTATGCGAAGTGGGACGCGCTGATCACGGCGTTTGGGAAGCACCTGGTGGAGCGGTACGGGGTCGATGAGGTTTCGCAGTGGTATTTCGAGGTATGGAACGAGCCGAATATCGATTTCTGGATTGGCCGTCCGGCGCAGTCGACTTATTTCGAGTTATACGATCACACGGCGCGGGCGTTGAAGGCGGCGAGCGAGAAGATTCGCGTAGGGGGGCCGGCGACGGCGCAGGCGGCGTGGGTGGGGGACCTGATTGCCCACGTGACGGAAAACCATGTGCCGCTGGATTTTGTTTCGACGCATGTATACGGGAACGACTCGACGCGGGACGTATTTCATAACGACGAGCCGATGGCGCCGCACCAGATGGTATGCGCGGCGGTGAACAAGGTGCACAACGAGATCGCAAAGTCGGCGAAGCCGGACATTCCTCTGATCTGGAGCGAGTTCAACGCAACGTATATGAACGAGCAGCCGATCACCGACTCGATTTACATGGGGCCGTGGCTGGCGGACACGATTTCAAAGTGCGACGGTAAGACGTTGATGATGTCGTACTGGAGTTTTTCGGATGTGTTCGAGGAGCAGGGAGTGGTGAAAACGCCGTTTTATGGCGGATATGGGATTGTGGCGGAGGACGGAATTCCGAAGCCGGCGTACGACGTGTTTATGCTGCTGCACAAGTTGGGCGAGGAGCGGCTGGAGGCTCCCATGGATGCGGCGCTGGTGACACGAAGGAAGGATGGGACGATCGTGCTGGCCGCATGGAATTTGGTGGAGCCGGGGGCCGAGGGCACCGATAAGACGGTGACGTTCGACCTGTACGGCGCCGGAGGTTTGCACACCGAGGTGAAACACAAGGTCGAGGTTGAGATCAAGAACACGAAGGCGGTAATTTGGCGCGTGGACGCGGAGCACGGGGACACCCTGGATGAGTGGAAGAAGATGGGGAGCCCAGCGTTTCCGACCGAGGAGCAGATTGAGGATTTGCGGAAGGTGTCCGAGCTGGGAGCGCCGGAGGAGATGCCGATCCGGGATCATCGGTTGACGGTGACGGTGCCGCCCATGGGGCTGGTGGTGGTTGAAGTGCAGGCAACAGGCAATAGGGAGTAGGGTACAGGCAACAGGGAGTAGGCAACAGGCAACAGGAGGCCGGGTGGGAGTGACCGGCGTCACAGAGCGGCGGTGCGAATTCCTGAAAGCATCGCGGCATGTGTGTACCGCGTGTGTTGCGTCTCCAGAGCTTCCTGCTCGGGCTGGCACTGTGCGCGGTTGCGATTGGACGGGGGCAGGCCGGGAGCGCGCGGGTTTCGGGGCATGCGCTTTGGCCGATCTCGATCGATTATCCCGAAGATGGATCTGTTTTTCCGCCCGGAATCACGCCGCCGACGTTCTGGTGGCGGGACGCGGCGGGGAGTTCGTGGACCATTGACGTTGCGTTCGCGGGGAAAGGCGCGCCGATGCACTTGGTCGCTGGAGGCGAGCGGCTGCGGGTTGGGCCGATTGATCCCGAGTGCGTGGGGAACAAGGACGATCTGCCCCAGCTGACGTCGCGTCAGGCTGCAACGCGGACGTGGACGCCTGACCGGGCGACGTGGGCGGCGATCGAAGCGCGCAGTGTGGGGAAGGCGGCGACGATCACGATCACGGGATACGGGGCAGCTGGCTGGTCGACCGGCTCGCCGATCGGAAGGACTGGCAGAGTTGCGGTGTCGCGGGCGACGGTGACGATGATGACGTCGATGGATGAGGTGGGAGCGGCGATCTTTTATCGCGACGTGCCGCTGATGCCAACCACGAACACCACCGGGAATGTACAGCCGCTGGCGGGCGGGAGCCTGCACCTGATCCGTTGGAGGCTACGGGATATTCGAGACGGGGAGAGCCGGACTGTGCTGGCGAACATGCCGACGTGCGGGAACTGCCATTCTTTTTCCGCCGACGGGAAGACGCTGGGGATGGACATCGACGGACCGGAGAACGACAAGGGACTGTATGCGGTGGTTCCGGTCGAGAAACGGATGACGATCGAGAGCAAGGACCTGGTGCACTGGAATACGGATGGTCGCGTGGGACAGACGCGGGTGGGTTTTATGTCGCAGGTATCGCCGGCTGGGCGGTATCTGTTGAGCACGTTCGCGGGACCGGAGTACAGGCTGCTGGACACGTTTTATGTGACGAACTTCATGGATTACCGGTTTTTGCAGGTGTTTTATCCGACGCGTGGGATTCTGGAGTGGTACGACCGGGAAACGAGGCTGCGACAATCGCTTCCGGGCGCGGACGATGCGAGATTTGTGCAGACGGATGGAGTTTGGAGCCGGGATGGGAAGTGGATTGTGTTTGCGCGGGCGGAGGCGCGGGCGCCACGGGTGAGAGGGCAAGGCCCGGCGATGCGAGCGAACGATGCGAATGAGACGCAGATTCAGTACGACCTGTATCGGATTCCGTTCAACGAAGGGAAGGGCGGAAGGGCGGAGCGGATCGAGGGGGCGTCGGGAAACGGGATGAGCAATACGTTCCCGAGGATTTCACCGGATGGCAAGTGGGTGGTGTTTGTGGAATGCGGGAATGGGCAGCTGATGCGGCCGGACAGCCAGCTGTACATCGTACCGTTCGCGGGTGGCGAGGCGCGGCGGATGCGTGCGAATACGAGCCGGATGAATTCGTGGCACAGCTTTTCGCCGAACGGGCGATGGATGGTGTTTGCGTCGAAGGCGCGGTCGGCCTACACGCAAATGTATCTGACTCACATCGATGCGGAGGGAAACGACAGTCCGGCGATCATCATCGACAATGCGACGGCGGCGAATCGAGCGGTGAATCTGCCGGAGTTTGTGAATATCGGGGTCGATGGGATTGAGTACATCGAGGTGCATGTGGCGGATGCGCCGAAGGCGGCGGGGCAGGCGGGCCGATGAGGCGCTGGGCCGGAGTCGGGGCGTTGGCGATGCTGGCGCTGGGGGCGTGCCGGATGCCGGGGCAGAAATGTGCGACGCCGGATTCGATGAGGGCCAAGCTGGCGGGGCAGCCCAATGCGGATACGCTTGCCGACCTTGGAATTCTGCTGGCGAATGAGAAGCAATATGCGTGCGCCGCGAACGCGTTTTCCGCGTCGCTGAAGCTGAAGCCGGATTCGGAAAATGTGCTGTTTATGTTTGGGACGAGCCTCTTTTTTGCGGGGAATGCGGAGGAGGCGGTGGCGCCGTTGCAGGCAGCGGAGCAGATTGAAGGGCGGAATCTGAAGACGCATTTGCTGCTGGGGGCGGTGCTCGATCAGTTGCACCGATTCGATGAGGCAAAGAGGGAGTGGCAGGCGGCGCTCGATGCGGATCCGGAATCAACGGAGGCGCTGGATGGACTGGCGCAGGATTACGTGCAGGCGCAGGAGTTTGGGGCGGCGATCGCACTGCTGGAGAATCCGCGGGCGGAGCGACAACGGACTGCGACGCAGAGCCTCAGTCTGGGGATGGCGTATGCGGGAACAGGGAAGTTGGATGCGGCGATTGGGGCCTTGCGAGATGGGCTGAATACAACGCCCGAGTCGGCGGCGCTGGTGAATGCGCTGGAGGACATGTTGGTGCAGGCGGGACGGGTCGAGGACGCGAGCGTGGTCTTTGGAGTGGCGCGGGCTCGGCATCCCGAGGACGTGGAGACGGGGCTGCATTTTCTGCGGCTGCTGATGGCGAGCGATCCGGAGAAAGCAAAGCCGGTGGGAGAGGAATTGCTGCAGGCTTTTCCGAAGAGCTGGGAGACGCGGTATTTGAATGGCGTGCTGGCGATGGAGGAGCAGGATTTCGCGCGGGCGCGGCTCTATTTGTCGCAGTCGATTGCACTCAATGCGGAGTTCGCGATGGCTCACAGCGCGCTGGGGGTTGTGCTGGCGCGCCTGAACGACCTGGAAGGGGCAAAGGCGGAGCTGGAGCGGGCGATTGCGCTGGGGGATACCAGCCCAGAGGTGCAGGAGAATCTGGAGCGGGTGACAAGGGCAAACGCCAGGCAATAGGGAAAAGGTTGCAGGTTGCGCCGGGCTGGGACCTGAGTTTCTTTTCGCAGTGCCGCGCCACGCTCTGCTTTCATGGAAGATTTTCGAGGCTAAGCTCGACGGCCCGGTGGGGTACGAGAACAGTTTGACTGAGGGAGCCGCTTTTTTTTCGGTGTGCTGCGAAGGCGGCGTGTTTGCGACGGCTTTGTTGCGGCGCTTTGAGCGCGAACGATAGACTGATTCCCCGCTTGAGATTCTCACAACGCGGTACCGAGAGGGTGTGGCGCCGTGCTGACGCAGACCGGAATGGCTGAACCGCATGCGTAAGCTGGCGCTGCTGGTGCTGTGGCTGATCGTGCCGGTGGCGCTGGCACAGATGGATGCGACGCAATGGCGGCGCGGGTCGCTCGACATCAACCACGGCTGGCGCGAACAGGATGGCGACGATCAAGGATGGTCGGAGCCGAATCTCGACGACAGCGGATGGAGAGAGGTTGAGCTGAATGACCGCGTGGAGCCGGGCTGGCGGTGGTACCGGCTGCGCGTGCGGCTGGCGGATGGACATCCGCACCTGTATTTGCTGGTCGCCGGCGGCGAGGGGACCTACGAGCTCTACATCAATGGGCAGCCGGTGGTGGGACCGCAGCTGCGATCGTCATTCGGAGTGAAACGGCCGACGGAAATGATGTTTCCGCTGCGGGATCGTGACACGGAGCTGACGCTGGCTCTGCGAACGCACACGCCGCGGGGTTATGCCGCGTGGCAGCTGCCGGGGTTCCTGGGGATGGCGGTGGGGACGTACGGCGCGATCGACGACGAGCGGCTGGGGCTCGAGAGCGACCGCTGGTATACGGCGCTGCCCTCGATTGCGATCAACCTCGTGCTGATGCTGGCGGGGCTGGGAGCTTTTGCGCTTTTTCGCAGCCAGCGAAATCGGGCCGAGTACCTGTGGCTGGGCTGGTACCTGTTTCTGCTGGGGACTTCGGATCTTCTGGTGGCGTGCTCGACGACCGGGATCTTGCCGCTGGCGTGGGGTTTGTTGTTCGGGGACGCATTGGTCTATGCCTTCACGATCATGCAGATCCAGTTCACGTTCAGCATAGCGGGGAAGCGCGTGCCGCGGATGTGGCGGACTTACGAAGCGCTGCTGCTGACGCCGCTGGTGTTCTCAGGGGCGACGTGGTTCGGAGGGTTTTCGAGCGGAAAATACATGCTGATTGAGGCCGCGATTATTGCGCCCGCGGCGGTGCTGCTTCCGCTGCGGCTGCTCGTCTGGTTCCTGCGCGGCAATCGGGAGATGGGGCCGCTGGTACTTCCCAGCATGCTGTCGGTGGCGACAACGGCGCTGTACGACGTGGGCACTGCATCCATTTTGCTGGGATGGGGAAGGGCTGATTTTCTGGCCTCGCCGATTCCGGTGGGGCCGATTTCGCTTCAGTGGAACGATGTGGGCAATTTGGTTTTTCTGCTGGCGATCGCAACGCTGATGTTCTTCCGCTTTACGCGGGTGACGCGGGAACAGATGCGGGTGGCCGGTGAGCTGAGCGCGGCGCGGGACATCCAGCGGCGGCTGGTGCCGGAGACTTTGCCTGAAATTGCGGGATATGCGATTGAGGCGGCGTATTTTCCAGCGGAAGAGGTGGGCGGGGATTTCTATCAGGTGCTCGATGCGAAGGGCGGAGCAAAGCTGGTGGTGCTGGGCGATGTGAGCGGGAAGGGTCTGAAGGCGGCGATGACGGGAGCGCTGGCGATGGGCGCGCTGCGGGCACTGGCGACGGAGGGGATGGGGCCGGCCGCGCTGCTGACGCGTCTGAATCGGCAACTGACGGAGACGCGCGATGAGGGGTTTATCACCTGCGTGTGCGCGCAGGTGAAGCCCGAGGGAGATGTGACGATTGCGAACGCGGGGCATCTGCCGCCATATCACAATGGCGAGGAGATGCTGCTGGAGCCAGATTTACCGCTGGGGATTGCGGCCGAAGGGCGGTACGTGGAGCATGGGTTTCGGCTGGAGGCGGGGGATTGGTTGACGCTGCTGTCCGATGGGGTGGTGGAGGCGCGCGATGGGCGCGGGGCATTGTTTGGGTTTGAGCGAACGCGGGCGATCAGCGCGCAGGCGGCTTCGGCGATTGCGGCGGCGGCGCTGGAGTTTGGGCAGGAGGATGACATTACGGTCGTGACGCTGGTGCGGGATTCCGGGGATAAGGAGCGGGTCGTGACGCTGGCGGCGGCGGTGGCTGGGGCGGTGGCTGGGGGTGAAGTCGGTCTAGGATAGGGATGGGCCCGGATGGCGGAATCGGCAGACGCAGCGGACTTAAAATCCGCAGACTCGCAAGGGTTGTGGGGGTTCAAGTCCCCCTCCGGGCACCATAATCACTTCGCTAAGCAGAGGAACTCAATCCGTTTCCTTTCCCCTAATGCGAGATCGCGCCGGGCGCCCCGGAGGAACCATCGGATGGGGATGCTCCGATGGTTCCTTCGGACTGGGTGGCTAGAAGAACCACCTCTGCACTTGCAGATAGGCGTTGACGTTCGCGGTGCCGATGCTCAGGCCGCCAGTGAAGGCCGTGACGTCATAAACGGCATTCAGGGCTGCTGCGGCAGCGGGGTCCAGAGTCACCGGAATTCCGTTCAGGCAGAGGAAGAAGCCGTACTGCGGCTTGAGCGGGGTGATTCCAGAGGGGACGGCCAGGTCGAAGAGGGGAAGACGGCCGACCAGCTTGCCCTGTGCGCTGACCAGTCCGGTGATGACGGGCGCGCTGCCGGTGGTATCGATGATGAAGCTCTGCAACGTCACCGTGATACCGCCAGCTGTGAGAGTAAGGCCGCCGGAATGCAGGATGTTGCCCTCCGCCGTGTCCAGATCGATGGCGCCGCCGACGATGGGGAAGTCCGCCGTGCCGTTGTAAATATGGGTGGGAGAGACGGTTCCGGGCGTGACCTTGAGGGAGGTCAGTGCCCCGACGAAGGTGCTGCTGAGCTGGACGGTGGTTACACCCGCATCCACCGTTTTGGTTTGCTGCGCAAATGCCGACGTGCCGAGCAGGAACAGCGTAATCGCCAGTCCCGCTTTCACTGTTTTTGTTGTCATGGTTTAGCCTCGCTCCTGAAAATCGATGACCCTGAGGTCACCCTGGTGAACATAACGAGGGACAGGGGCAGCCTGGATCTCTTTGGGATCTTGAAAAATCCGAGAAAAAGGCGGTGTGGAGTCAGGGGCCGGGGTTTTGGGTAAGGCGTTTAGGGAGCGAAGAGAACAGGACGCCTCGGGAGCTGGGTCAGGGTCCGACCCGCAGGATTTCTCTGCCGGGATTCGCTGCGATGGCGGAGCCGGATTCGGCGGTGAGCAGGGCTCCGGCCATGGAGCTGAGAGCCGGGCCTGGCGGGACAAAGAGGAGGCCGCCGCCGGAGCGGTCGACCTGGACCTGGCCGACATTGACCGGTTTGCCGGTGCCTTTTTGGTAGAACCACAACTGGAAAGAGCCGTCAGGCTGGAGAGGGGGAAGTTCGCGGGCGACGAGAAGAAGGCCCGAGTCGTCTTTCCAGAAGACACGGGCGGAGGCGTCGGCACCGTGGGCCGGCTTGAGGTCGAGCTGCGATAAAGGCGCCGACTGCAGGAGGGCGATCATCCGGTCGTTGAACGCCGGGCGAGCGGATTTCTCCTTTTCGTACAGAGCAACCTGGAGTTGCGCCTGGCGAAGGCTCGTTTCGAGTGCATGGGTTCGCAGTTGGGCACGGATCAGCTGGTCCTGAGTGGTCTTTAGAGCCTGATCAGCGGAGGCTTTTTCTGCCCGCAGTGCGTCGATTTCGTGCTGGAGCGCGGCGATGCGGCCTTGGTCCGGGGCAGTGAGAGGCGGCTGGCCGTTGGGCATTGCGGATTTTCCGGCACGGATTTGGGCAGCCTGAGACAGGGCTTCCCCGCGGCGTGCCTGGTCGAGCTCGGTTCTTGCGTGCCGAAGCGCGATCGCCAGGCCGAAGGCGATGAACGCGCAGGCTGCTGCCAGGAGCCATGGAGCGAATGCCCAGATTCGCGGCCTGAGCTTCCGGGGCTGGGGACCGGTGGAGATCGGGATGACTGCTGCTTCGCCTTTCAGCCTTCGCCGGAGGCGGTCTTCTGCGCCGGGCGACATCGGTACTTCAGGAGCCAGGGTTGCCATTCCGGCGACGAATGCATGAGCGGATTGCGAGAGCCGAGCGCACACTTCGCAGCCGGAGGCAAGGTGCGCAGCCATGGCGCGCATCTCCGCATCGTCCAGAACACCGAGGGCGAAGAGGTCCCAGTCCTGGTAATGCTGTTCGGCGCGGGGGTTCATTGGTTCACCTGGCCTTCCGATTTCATGGCGGCTCGGAGTTTGTTAAGACCCAGGCGCAGCCGAGTTTTTACGGTGCCCAGCGCTTCATTCAGGGCTTCGGCGATCTCGGCGTGCGTCATGCCTTCAAAGTAGGCCAGTTCGACAACCGTCTTCTGCTCGGGTGGGAGGGATTCGATGGCGCCTCGCATGTTGCGGGCGAGGAACGGATCGGCGAGAGCCAGAAGATCGGGTTGCGTCATTGCCGCCGAGGAAGCGGTCATATCGTTGAAAACGTCTTCGACGGGCCGGCGGTTCTCTTTTCGTTTGCGATCGAGCGCCAGATTGCGGGCAACGGTATACAACCATGCAATGAGGATTCCGCTTTCCGGGCGGAACATCTCGGGATGCTGCCACAGTTTGCAGAAGACATCCTGGACGACTTCTTCGGCAGCGCCGCGATCGGCGAGCAGGCGGAAGGACAGGGAAAACAGGCGCTGACCATAGAGACGGTACAGAGAGGTCAAAGCTTCGGGATCGCGCAGGCGAAGGCGCTCGAGGAGTTCGTTTTCGTGCGGATCCTGGGACAAAGGCGCCTTGCTTCGATGCGTACGGAAGTCCACCTTCACCTGAGAAAGTCACAGGGTGGGGTTACGAAAGGATTGTAAACCGACAGGGCTAAAGGGGTCGTCTACGCCTATGCAGGGGTCAAGTCGCAGCAGATGGAGATTTAGGCCTGTGAGTGCTCTCCGCCTTTGCGCCGCATGAAGCGCCGGGGGATTCATGCGCATCATCTATAGAAAAGCTCAGGGCCGAATCACAGCTGGTTGAAAGCATTGAAGGGTCAGGGTACACTCTGATATAGGACTGCTTTAGTCGTATATTGAGTGCGCGGGCAGGCTGGGTCGAGCCGGTTTGGAGGATCGAATCGGTATGCGATCGGGTGATCGTCCAGACGAGCGAATCGATGAACTGCGGGGGAGATGCATGAGCACTGACATGAATGTCGTCCACGAGATTGCAGCGAAAGACTACGAGTGGGGCTTCGTCACAGAGATTGAAGAAGACCGGATTCCGAAGGGGCTGAGTGAAGACGTGATCCGCCTGATCTCGGCAAAGAAGCAGGAGCCCGAGTTCATGCTGGATTGGCGTCTGAATGCGTATCGCTACTGGGTGAGCCAGGAGAAGGCGGACGCGGAGCCGAAGTGGGCGAATGTGACGTTTCCTCCGATTAACTACCAGGGGATCACGTACTACTCGGCGCCGAAACAGAAGAAGACGCTGAATAGTCTCGACGAAGTGGACCCGGAGATTCTGCGGACTTACGAGAAGCTGGGGATTCCGCTGGCGGAGCAGAAGCTGCTGGCCAACGTCGCGGTGGACGCGGTATTCGACTCGGTGAGCGTGGCGACGACGTTTAAGGCGAAGCTGGCGGAGGCGGGCGTGATCTTTTGCTCGTTTTCAGAAGCGGTGCAGAAGCATCCGGATTTGGTGAAGAGGTACTTGGGCTCGGTTGTGCCGCATACGGATAACTTCTATGCGGCGCTGAATGCGGCGGTGTTCAGCGATGGGTCGTTTGTGTACGTACCGAAGGGCGTCCGCTGCCCGATGGAGCTATCGACGTATTTCCGCATCAATGCGGCTGAGACGGGGCAGTTTGAGCGGACGCTGATTGTGGCCGAGGAAGGCGCGTATGTGAGCTACCTCGAGGGCTGCACGGCTCCGATGCGCGACGAGAACCAGCTGCACGCGGCGGTGGTGGAGCTGGTAGCGCTGGACAACGCGCAAATTCGGTACTCGACGGTGCAGAACTGGTATCCCGGCGATAAAAACGGCAAGGGCGGGATCTACAACTTCGTGACGAAGCGCGGGAAGTGCCTGGGGCGGAATTCGAAGATTTCGTGGACGCAGGTGGAGACGGGATCGGCGATCACCTGGAAGTATCCCAGCTGCATTTTGCAGGGGGATAACTCGGTGGGCGAGTTTTATTCGGTCGCGCTGACGAACAACTATCAGCAGGCCGATACGGGGACGAAGATGATCCACCTCGGCAAGAACACGAAGAGCACGATTGTGTCGAAGGGCATCAGCGCGGGGCATGGCCAGAACACCTACCGCGGCATGGTGAAGATCATGAAGGGCGCGCTGGGTGCGCGCAATTACACGCAGTGCGATTCCCTGCTGATCGGGGACAAGTGCGGCGCGCACACTTTTCCGTACATCGAGGTGAAGAATGCTTCGGCGCGAATGGAGCATGAGGCGGCTACGTCGAAGATCGGCGAGGATCAGCTGTTTTATCTGCAGCAGCGCGGGCTGAAGACCGAAGATGCGGTTTCGATGATCGTGAATGGATTCTGCAAGCAGGTTTTCAAGGAGCTGCCGATGGAGTTCGCGGTCGAGGCGCAGAAGCTGCTGGCTGTGAGTTTGGAAGGCAGCGTTGGTTGATGGCGCTGTGCGCCCTCAGCAGCGAAAAGGCGGTTAGCTGGTGAAGCAGTCATCTGAACGCCGGATCAGCGAAGAGGCGGTTAGCGAAATACATTTAGCGAAGAGCGATTAGCGAGGGGAACGGATGAGTTTGCTGGAAATTAAGAATCTGCATGTGACGGTGGATGGGAACGAGATTCTCAAGGGTATCGATCTGACGGTGAATGCCGGCGAGGTCCACTCGATTATGGGGCCGAATGGGTCGGGCAAGAGCACGCTGGCCCAGGTGCTGGCGCGACGGGATGCGTACGAGGTGACGAAGGGGTCGATCCTGTTTGAGGGCAAAGACCTGCTGGAGATGAAGCCCGAAGAGGCGGCGTGCGAGGGCGTGTTTCTGGCGTTTCAGTATCCGGTGGAGATTCCGGGAATCGGGAACACGTATTTCTTGCGGTCTGCTCTGAACGCGCAGCGCAAGTACCGCGGCGAAGACGAGATGGACGCGATGGATTTTCTTCCCATGTTCCGGGAGAAGCTGAAGCTGCTCGAGATGGATGACAAATTGATGAACCGGTCGCTGAACGAAGGGTTCTCGGGCGGCGAGAAGAAGCGCAACGAGATTCTGCAGATGGCGGTTCTGGAGCCGAAGCTCGCGATTCTGGACGAGACCGACTCGGGGCTGGACATCGATGCGCTGCGCATCGTGGCAGGCGGCGTGAATTCGCTGCGGAGCCCGGAGCGGGCGATGCTGGTGGTGACGCACTACCAGCGGCTGCTGAACTACATCGTGCCGGACTTTGTGCACGTGCTCGTCGACGGGCGGATTGTGCGTTCGGGCGGCAAGGAGCTGGCCCTCGAGCTGGAGGAGCGAGGCTACAGCTGGACGGAACACGAGCCGGCCGGAGCGCGGGCGTGAGGGAGACGGCATTGGCGACTGCGGCGGATACAGGAAGCTGGCTGGAGAACTGGCTCGAAAATTTCACGGAGTTTGCGAAGGTCGCGCCGGGCAAGAATTCGCCGTGGCTAAAGCGGCTGCGCGAGGACGCGTTTGCGCGATTCTGCGAAGTGGGTTTTCCCACGACGCACGATGAGGATTGGCGATTCACAAACGTGTCGGCGATCGCTCGGACGGAGTTTCGGCCGGCCACGACAACGAAGCTGGCGCCGGGCGACACAACGGCCTGGCGTGTGGATGATGTCGCGGCGAGTCTGGTTTTCGTCAACGGGCGTTTCGACCGGGAGTTGTCGAAGCTGGAGAATCTGCCGAAGGGCGTGACAGTGGCGAGTCTGCGCGATCGCATCGAGTCCCAGCCGGAGGAAGTGGAGAAGCACCTGGGGCGGTACGCAGATACGCAGCGAGATCCATTTGTTGCGCTGAATACGGCTTTCATCGGGGATGGTGCTTACGTGTATGTTGCGCGGGGTGTGGTGCTGGAAGCTCCGATCTATCTGCTGTACCTCTCGACCAGGGAAGTTGCGGCGACAATGACGCATCCGCGGAATCTGGTTGTCGTCGAGGATGAGAGCCAGGTTGCGGTGATCGAGGATTATGCGTCGGTGGGTGGCGAATCGGTGGTGTTCTCGAATGCGGTGACGGAGCTGGTTGCGGGCGAGAGCGCCGTCGCGCAGCATTACCTGATCGAGCGCGAGCATCTGAAGGCTTTCAATGTTTCTACACTGCGCATTCAGCAGGGGCGGAGCGCGAATGTGGCTTCGCATTCGCTCCTGCTGGGCGGCGGGTTGGTGCGGAACAATGTGCATCCGGTGCTGGCGGGCGACGGCGGAGAGTGTCTGATCAATGGGCTGTTTCTCGGGACGGGACGTCAGCATCTGGACAACTACATGCACGTGGAGCACGCGGCGCCGCATTGCGGGAGCCGGCAGTTTTATAACGGCATTCTGGATGGGCAGGCGCACGGAGTCTTTCACGGCCGCATTGTGGTCCACAAGGTTGCGCAAAAAACCGATGCCAAGCAGACGAATCGAAACCTGCTGCTGAGCGACGATGCCCAGATCGATACGAAGCCGCAGCTGGAAATTTACGCGGATGATGTGAAGTGCACGCATGGCGCGACGATTGGGCAGATCGAGGAAAATGCGCTTTTTTATCTTCAGTCCCGCGGCATCAGCGAAGTGGAGGCGCGGAAGCTGCTGCTGATGGCGTTTGCAGAGGAGTGCGTGGAGCGGATGCAATCGACGATGGCTCGTGCGTATATGCAGCGGCTGATCGGCGAACATTTGCTGTTTACGGAAGGCATTGCGCCGCAGAGTGGAACGTTGGGCGCATGACGGAGAGGGCTTGACACACAAGATCGGGGAGGAGGTTGGATGAGCGTCGCTGCCGCTGTGTCGCTTCGCGAGAGGATCGCGAAGCCGCTGGTCGATGTTGGGTTCGATGTGGAGAAGATTCGCGCGGATTTTCCGATTCTACGGACGAAAGTTCATGGGCATCCGCTGGTGTACCTCGACAATGCGGCGACTTCGCAGAAGCCGCAGTCGATGATTGACGCACTGGTGCGGTATTACGAAGGCGAAAACGCGAATATTCATCGCGGCGTGCATTATCTGTCGCAGATCGCCACGGAGGCGTTCGAGAATGCGCGGGAGACCGTGCGGGCGTTTGTAAATGCGGCCGACACGAAGGAGATTATTTTCACGCGCGGGACGACGGAGGCCATCAACCTGGTCGCGCAGACCTATGGCCGCGTGCACGTGGGCGCGGGCGACGAGGTGCTGATCACCGCGATGGAACACCACTCCGATATTGTGCCGTGGCAGATGCTATGCGAGGAGAAAGGCGCGAAGCTGCGGGTTGCTCCGATGAACGACGAAGGCGAACTGCTGCTCGAGGACTTCGAGAAGCTGCTCGGCGCGCGTACGAAGATTGTCGCGGTGAGCCACGTGTCCAACGCCCTGGGCACAATCAATCCGTTGAAACAGATGATTGCTCTCGCGCATGCGAAGGGCATTCCTGTTGTCGTGGATGGGGCGCAGGCGGTTCCGCATCTGAAGGTCGATGTGCAGGATCTGGACGCTGACTTCTATGCTTTCTCCGGGCACAAGATGTACGGGCCGACGGGGATTGGCCTGCTCTACGGAAAGGCCGCGCTGCTGGAGGCCATGCCGCCGTACCAGGGCGGCGGGGACATGATCAGCTCGGTGACATTCGAGAAGACAATTTATAACAAACTCCCGCACAAATTCGAAGCGGGCACGCCGGATATGGCTGGCGTGGCTGGGCTGAAGGCGGCGATCGGGTACATGAACGCTATCGGCATCGCTAAGATTGCCGCGCACGAGCACGATTTGCTGGAGTATGCGACGGAAGTTGTGGGCTCGCTGCCTGGAGTCCGCTTGATTGGCACTGCGCGGGAAAAGGCAAGCGTGCTGTCGTTTGTGCTGGACGAGGTTCATCCGCACGATATTGGGACGATATTGGATCAGGAAGGCATCGCCGTGCGCACGGGCCACCATTGCGCGCAGCCGGTGATGGAGCGTTTTGGAATTCCGGCAACGGTGCGGGCTTCGTTCGCTGTTTACAACACAAGGAGCGAGGTGGATGCGCTGGTGCGCGGAATCCGCAAAGTGCATGAGGTGTTCGCCTGATGCCGGAGCTGAGAGATCTTTATCAGGAAGTGATTCTGGAGCACAGCAAGGCGCCGCGCAATTACAAAGAGCCGGCAGGGACGAATCAAAGGGCCGAGGGATACAACCCGCTGTGCGGCGATCGGTTCACGGTGTATCTCGCAATAGATGGGGACAGGATTCGGGAGATTGGATTTCAGGGCGCGGGGTGCGCGATCTCGAAGGCATCGGCCTCGATGATGACACAGAGTGTGAAGGGCAAGACAAAGGCGGAGGCGCACGCCATCTTCGAGCAGTTTCATGAATTGGTCACCGGGCATTCGCACGCGCATGAGGCTGAGTTGGGGAAGCTGGCGGTATTTTCCGGGGTTTCGGAATTCCCGGTACGGGTGAAATGCGCGACGCTGGCCTGGCACACGCTGGAAGCGGCGCTCGAGGGGAAGCAGGAGAAGGTCTCTACGGAGTAAAGCTACAGGCTACGGGCTGCAGGCTTTCCAATGATCATTACGAACCAAACCGTTCAGCTGAAGCGCGAGTGCGCGGCGATTGTGGTTCCCGCGGGAACCCCGGTGGTGCTGGCTGCGGGAACGACAGTGCGGATTTCGCAGGCTGCGGGGACGAGCTATACCGTTTCGGCAAATGGGATGCTCTACCGCATCGACGAAAAAGACTGCGATGCGCTGGGGCTGAGCGGTCCAGCGTCTGAGGCGCATACGCCTCCCGAGTTCAGCGAGAAGATGGTGTGGGATCAGCTGAAGACCGTTTACGACCCGGAGATTCCGGTGAACATTGTCGATCTGGGGCTGATCTATTCATGTGCGATTGTTCACGATGAGCAGGGCGGGAAAAAGATCGACGTGGCGATGTCTCTGACAGCGCCTGGGTGCGGCATGTCGGATGTTTTGAAGGCGGACGTAGAAAAGAAGCTTGCGCGGCTGCCAGAAGTGAAAGCAGTAAGGGTCGAAGTGGTATTCGATCCGCCGTGGAGCCCGGCTCGGATGTCGGAAGCGGCGAAGCTGCAGCTGGGATTCGATCTGGATTACGACGGCAGTTCGCGCGGGACGTTTCCAATTCTGAGATAGAGTCTGGGCTTAAGTAACCACGACAATTACGAATTGGCTCCGGGCGGAAGGCCTCCCCATTGCCAGAAGCGAACGTTTCCGGCTTGGGCGATCCACGCGGAGAGCTGCGGGTCGGGGAAGCGCTTGACGTACGGGACCGCCCAGCCGATGTCCGCGCCGGAATACCGACCAGGCGTAATGTCCTGCGGGGCGCCTGTGGCTTTCGCGAAGATGTCGGGATTGCGCAGGCCGGCTACGCAGATGTTAACGAGGCGATGGATGGCGCCTTTGTTGTAGCTGTAGAGATCCATACCATTGGCCTGGGCCATCTCGGCGATCATGATGAGGGGCGCGAGGGCGTAGAGGTGATAGTGAAGAGCGCGGCCAGCGCGATTCATCTCAAGCGGCAAAACGCCGTCGGGGCGAATCTGGTCAACGCCCGCTTTGTAAGAGTCCACCCCCCAGAGAAAGTCGCTCTTGTCGTTGTCGGCGATGCCGGCCGCGGCAACCGCCAATCCTGACCAGTAACGGTGGTTGTTCCACGCATCGCTGTCGCGGTTGGGTTTCTTGCTGTCGACGTACTCCGTGACGCGGTTGGCGATAGAGCTGAACCATTTCTGAATCTCTTTCTGCTGATCGGGAGTTCCGGCTCCGCTGTTGCGGACTTTGAGATACGCGACGGCGGCGCCGGCAAGCAGCCATTTCTGTTCATAATGTCCCTGGCCCGTGGGCATTTCGCCGGACCACGCGTGCGCCTTTGCAGCGGCGTCGAGCAGGGAGTAGACGCACGCTGCGGCAGCGCGGCTGCCTTTAGTGAGGTACGCGTCGGCGGCTTCAGTGGACCACTGGCCGAGGTGGGTGGGGGCCGCGGTGGCCTTCTCTTCGGCTTCTTTCTTGGCTGGGTCGATGACGGAGTGGTGCGCGTCAGTGTAATAGCTTTCGGCGTTCAGCGTTTTCTCGAAGGACGGAGGTTGCGGGCAGTCGTAGGGAGCGTCGGTGAGCGTGATGGACTGGGCATCCCATGGCGAGCGGAGCTGCGCCTCGACCGCGAGAGGCGAGAGCAGAGTAGCGGAGACGCAAAGCGCGACGGCGATGCTGAGTGGGTGAGTCGGGAACTGAATCCTCAAGTGAGAATTAAAATCGGGTCTCATTCTGATCTGGTCTCAGGCTGCGATCGGATCTGTGCCGCGGCCCATCACGACTCCGTCGGCTCGACGTAGAACATTTCATTCGTCGGGCGAAAGCCGCTTGATTCGTAGAGGCGGCGGCCTTCCTCCGTGGAGTGGAGAGCGACGACGCGAATGCCGCGGCGGCGGGCTTCGGCGAGCGCAAGGTCGATGAGGTCGCTGGCTAGGCGGCGGCGGCGGTGAACCGGCTCGACGTAGACATTGAGAAGATAGGCGCGCGCTGTCGAACTCGGGTCAAGCGGATGCGGAGGCCAATCGAGGATGAGCAGTCCGGCGCCCGCAACGACCGCGCCGTCATCTTCGGTGAGCCAGCCGAGGTAGCGGCCATCGGTGATAGCCTGCGCGACCCACGGCTCGTGGGCCTGGGACATGAGCTGGAGCACCTGATCGTCGCGGCGGCCGGCATCGACAAACATGCGGCGACGATGGCGGGTAATGAGGTGCGCGTCGGCGGCGGTGGCGAGCCTCGTCTTCAGCATCATGAGCAGTATAGAACTTAGGATGTGAAGGTGACACCCGGGTTGAAGATCGATCGGAAACAGCTTCGCGCGGGCATGCGCGTGGCGGTAGCTGTGTCTGGCGGTGCGGATTCGGTAGGGCTGCTGCGAGCGCTGGTGGATTGTGCGGCGGAGATCGGATTGGTGCTGGCCGTGGCGCATGTGCATCACGGGATTCGCGGCGCTGACGCGGATAAGGACGCGCAGTTTGTCGCGAAACTGGCGAAAGGATTGGGCCTGGAATTCTATTTGCACCGAGTCGATACGCCGGCAGCTGCGCGGAAAGAGAAGCAGACGCTTGAAGAGGCGGGCCGGCATCTGCGCTACGCGTGGTTTGGCCAGCTGCTGGCGGAGGGAAAAGCGGACGCGGTAGCAACCGCGCATACGCTGGATGACCAGGCAGAGACGGTGCTGCACAGGCTGCTGCGGGGCTCGTGGACGGAGGGGCTGGGTGGGATTCATCCGGTGGTGGTGAGCGGGCGTGGAGTGATTCTTCGCCCAATCCTGCAGGCGAGACGAGCGGAGATTCGGTTGTGGCTCGGACAAATTGGGCAGGCGTGGCGTGAGGATGCGTCGAACCAGGATACGGCCCAAACGCGGAACCGGATTCGGCATCGATTGTTGCCGCAGCTGGCTGAGTTTAATCCGCGCATTGCGGAGCAGCTTGCGCACCTGGCGACGATTGCGCGCGACGAGGAGAGCTGGTGGGAGGCGGAGTTGGCAAGTGTGCTGCCATCTCTTGTGTTGCCGGGGCGAGCGGTACGCGGGGGAGGACGAGCGGTTTCGACAAGACCGGGCGAAGGCAGCGTGGGGCTGGAGCTGGAGCGATTGCGGGGGCTGGCTCCTGCGATGCGGAGACGCGCTCTGCGAGCGGCGGCTGAGCAGTTGGGGTGTGGGCTGAATTTCGAGCAGACCGAGCGATTGATGCGGATGTGCGCACCGGATCGAGAACCAGGCGCGGCGCGGAAGGAGCAGCTGGCCGCCGAACTGTGGGCGGAGCGAACGGCACGGGAGTTACGGCTGATGCGTGCGGTGGCGCATGCGGAGGATGCCGCGCCGGAGCCGGTCGCAGTGAGCATTCCCGGCGAGGGGCGTGGACTGGGTGTGGGGTTGCGCCTGGTGCTCGTGGCAGGCGGCGAGCCCCAGCAGGCTCCCGCGATTTTGCGGGCTCCGCGTGCAGGCGATCGCGTGCGGCTGCGCTATTCGCGTGGGGCGAAGCCACTGAAGGAGATTTTCTCGCGCATGAATATCAACGCTGATGCTCGAAGATCCTGGCCGGTGCTGGAATGGGAGGGGCAGATTGTATGGATGAATGGCGTCGACGTGGATGCGGAGATTCCATTTGCAATTGAGGTGCTGAGGGATGAGAGCGGCGAGCTGTAAGGTCAGCGCGCGGCGGGCAGCGGCCACTCGTCCACCACAACGCCGAGGTCATTGAGTATCTGCATGGTGGCTTCTATATTGCCGCGAATCTGGGCGCGATTGACGCGCGGGGCGAGAGGGTCTTCTTCGACGGCAATGACGCGGCCGAATGGCCAGGTGTTTTCTGGAAGAGCGGCGAGGGCTTCGGGCAAATCGGAAAGGCGAAGGTCGAGGACGCGGCGGCGGGCGGCGGCGGGGTGGAGGAGCTCGGCGCCGGGCATGTTCGCCTGCCCATTTGTGAGAGCGACGTCTGGAACCATGATGGTGAGATTCACGGTGGAGGCGCCGACAATGAGGAAAGGATTGGTCCAGCTCTGTCGCGTGTGGATGGCCAGGTAGACGTTCTTCGAGGGCAGGGGAATATTGGCCAGCTGCTGGCGGTCCCGCTCGCGATCGGCTGCAGCGGCGCGGGCTTTCTGCAAAGCCTGTGCCCTGGCGGCGGCAGCGGCTTCTATAGAGGATGCTGGCTGCCGGGCGGAACGGGAGCAGCCGGTCGGCAGCACGGCCAGCAGCAGCGTGGCGGCGGGAACGACGAACGATTTCATCGAGCGGTTCAGTTGCAAGAGAGAGCGCTTCCACCTTGAGAATATCAAGCGAAGCTGCGATTGTGCCCTTGTCGATTCGCGAGTTGCAACGCCGTCATCATCTTGGCCGGACGGCGGGGTCGTCGAAAATATTTCTCGGGGATGGGCTGAGGCTGTGGTTTCATATCATTCACACCAACCTGCACTTTCCCGGAGAACATGCGCGACCGACTGGAACGGTATTTCGATTTTGCCGGGCTGAAGACTACCTGGAGGACGGAGATTTTTGCCGGCCTCACGACTTTTGTCACGATGGCTTACATCATCGTGGTGAATCCCTCGATTCTGGGTAAAGCAGGATTGCCGGTGCCAGCCGTGACGGCTGCTACGTGTATCGCCGCGGCATTCGGCAGCATTTTGATGGGCGTTATTGCGCGCTATCCTCTGGCGCTGGCGCCGGGCATGGGGCTGAATGCGTACTTCAGCTACATGGTCGTTATCAAAATGCACGTGCCATGGCAAACGGCGCTGGGCGCGGTATTTCTTTCGGGTGCGATTTTTCTGCTCCTTACTGCGACCGGGCTGCGGCAAGCGATTCTGCAGAGCATCCCGCATGAGCTGTACTCTTCGGTGGCCGGTGGGATTGGGCTGTTTATCGCGTTTATCGGATTTAAGAATGCAGGCATCGTGGCGTCCGATCCCGCAACGATGGTGACGCTGGGCAATCTGCGGCAGCCGCAGACATTTCTGGCTTTGCTGGGTGTGCTGCTGATGGCGGCCTTGCTGGCGTGGCGGGTGAAGGGAGCAATTCTGATTGGAGTGCTGACGATTACGCTGGGGGGGATTCCGTTTGGGCTGGTTCACTGGAATCCGGCGCCTTACAGCATTGCGGCGATAACGCAGACCGCGTTTCGCCTGAATATTCCCGCTGCGTTGCACATCGGGCTGGTGGAGATTGTGTTTGTTTTCCTGTTTGTCGATTTGTTCGACAACCTCGGAACGCTGGTGGCTGTGACCAAGCATGCTGGGCTGCTGGGGCCGAACAATGAGATTCCGCGTCTGAGCCAGATTCTGTTCGCCGATGCTACAGCGACGGTGGCGGGCTCTCTGGTCGGCACTTCCACCGTGACGAGCTATATCGAGTCCGCGGCGGGCGTGGCGGCGGGCGGGCGGACCGGCGTGACGGCGATTGTTACGGGGCTCTTATTTCTCTGCTCGCTGGTGGTGGCGCCCTATGTGAGCATGGTGCCGACGGCCGCGACAGCCCCCGCGCTGATTGTGGTGGGCAGCTTGATGCTGCACACGCTCGGCGAGATCGAGTGGAAGGAGCCGCTGATCGCATTCCCGGCGTTTCTGACGCTGGTGCTGATTCCGCTCACGACTTCGATTGCGAACGGGCTGGGCTTCGGGATCATCGCGTACGCCGCGCTGCATCTGGCGATGGGGCGGTTTAATCGCAAGGACTGGCTGCTATACACGCTTTCGCTGCTTTTTCTGGCGCGCTTCATCTACGTAGCCGGTTCCTAAAACCCCATCGGCTTTTGGGGTCCCGGCTCTGCGTCTGGCCCACTTTAACCTGTGCCCTCTACCCCTGTAACCTGTAGTTGTGAAGACGAGTCTTTTCGATCTGTACAAGGTCGGGATTGGACCTTCCAGCTCGCATACGATGGGGCCTATGCGGGCCGCTCGCCGATTCGCAGTGGAACTGGAAACGGCGGGCGTGCTGGCGCGCGTCGACGCAGTGCGGGTTGAGCTCTATGGATCGCTGGCGCTGACCGGGCTGGGCCATGGGACGGATCGGGCGGTGCTGCTGGGGCTCAGCGGGGACGATGCCGCGACGATCGATCCGGGAACGATTGAGCCAAAGATCGAGGAGATTCGGCGCTCGGGACAGCTTTTTCTGTTGGGAGCGCAGTCGATTCCGTTTCGCGAAGCTGAGGACTTGATTTTCCACCGCGATCAGATGATTCCGCCGGGGGCTGTGACGCAGCATCCGAACGGGGTGCGGTTTAGGGCGTTCGACGCGGCGAGAAAGGTGCTGATGACCGGCACTTTTTTCTCAATTGGAGGGGGATTCATCATCGCCGATGGGGAAGAGGCTCTCCCAAAGTCGACTACAGATGCGATTCTCCCGTATCCCTTTGCGAGCGCGGCGGAATTGCTGGCGATGGCGGCCGAGCATGGGCTGGCGATTTGGGAGCTGATGCTCGAAAACGAATGCGCACTGCGGAGCCGCGAAGAAGTACGTAACGGTACCCTGCACATTTGGAGCGTAATGCTGGCTTGCATCGAGCGCGGTATGACGACGGAGGGGATTTTGCCGGGTGGGCTCGGCGTGCGACGGCGTGCCATGCGGCTGGCGGGGCGGTTGCGGCAGAAGGGCTCGATTGATCCGTTGGCGCCGCTGGACTGGCTGACGGTTTTTGCGATGGCTGTGAATGAGGAGAATGCTGCGGGTGGTCGCGTGGTGACTGCGCCTACGAACGGGGCGGCGGGGGTGATTCCAGCGGTTGGCCGCTACTATCGCGATTTCATTCCGGGGGCGGATGAGGAAGGTATTCTGCGGTACTTTCTGACTTCGGCGGCGATCGGGGTTCTCTACAAGGAGAATGCGTCGATCAGCGGAGCGGAAGTTGGGTGCCAGGGCGAGGTGGGGGTTGCTTGTTCAATGGCTGCGGGTGGGTTGGCGTCGGCGCTGGGCGGGTCGAACGATGAGGTGGAGCACGCGGCGGAGATTGGGATGGAGCACAACCTGGGGATGACGTGCGACCCGATTGGCGGGCTGGTCCAGATTCCATGCATCGAGCGCAACGCGATGGGCGCGGTGAAGGCGGTGCAGGCGTGTCGCATCGCGATGAACGAAACGGAGGGCCACAAGGTGTCGCTCGATCAGGTGATTCGGACGATGTACCTGACGGGGCTCGATATGCAGTCGCGGTACAAGGAAACGAGTTTGGCGGGGCTGGCGTTGAACGTGATTGAATGCTGAGGTCGCGCCGATAATCTACTCCCGCGCGATGCACATGGCTATAGAATTGCCTCCGCCCAGGCATAGGGCGGCGAGACCCCGGTGCGCGTTCCGGCGAATCAGCTCGTGCATCATGGTGACGAGGACGCGCGCGCCGCTGGCGCCGATGGCGTGGCCGATGGCAACCGAGCCGCCGTTGACGTTGACCTTCTCTTGCGGGGCTCCGAGCTCGCGCGTGACGGCGAGGGCCTGGGCGGCGAAGGCTTCGTTGAACTCAAACAGATCGATGTCGGAAATGGACCACCCGGCGCGGTCGAGAGCTTTGCGCGCGCCGTTGACGGGGGCCATCATCACCCATTTGGGATCGATGCCGCTGGTGGCGTGCGAGACGATGCGGGCGAGCGGTTTCAGTCCGAGGTCGCGCGCTTTGGCCGCGGTCATGACAACGACAGCGGCGGCCGCGTCGTTGACGCCCGGGGCGTTGCCTGCGGTAACCGTGCCGTCCTTCTTGAAGGCAGGTTTGAGGGCGCGGAGAGATTCGATGGTCGAGTCTTCGCGGATGGACTCGTCGTAAGTGAAGAGGGTCGGCGGCTGGCCTTTTTTCCTTGCGGGGATTTCGACGGGGACAATTTCGTCGGCAAAGCGGCCTTCGCGCCACGCAGCCGCGGCCTTCTTGTGCGACAACAACGCAAAGCAATCCTGGTCCTCGCGGGTGATGCCGTACTTTTCAGCAACGAGCTCCGCGGTCTGACCCATGTGGAAGTCGTTGTAGACGTCCCATAGGCCATCCTGGACCATGGAATCGACGGCTACATTGTTGCCCATGCGGAAGCCGCTGCGCGCCTGCGGCAGCAGGTAGGGGGCATTCGTCATCGATTCCATACCGCCCGCAACAACGATGTCCGCGTTGCCGGTCTGGATGGATTGCGCGGCGAGCGCGATGGTGCGAAGACCGGAGCCGCAGACCATGTTGACGGTCACAGCGCTGACTTCAGGGGGAAGGCCACCGAAGATCGCGGCCTGGCGGGCCGGGTTCTGTCCGAGGCCGGCGGAGACGACGTTGCCCATAATGCACTCGTCGATTTGGCTGGGCTCGATCTGCGCTCGCTGGACGGCCTCGCGGACGACGATTGCGCCGAGGCGCGTCGCCGGAACGTCGGAGAGCGAGCCCTGGAATTTGCCGACCGGTGTGCGGACGCCTGAGACGATAACGATCTGATCCATTGATTTCCCTTTTACCGGACTGCTCTTTCTTGGATTTCCCGTTTACTAATTCGATGCGCGAAGCAGCCTTTAGAATCCAGAGGAAGATAACAGAGAGCGAGGACGCGATGCACGAAATTCCCGTGGAGGCGGCTTCATCAGAAGGCAGCGGCCTGAACGGACTCTGTAACGCAGGAGCCGTGGCTCCGCGGTGGCATGCGGGAGTGATTGCCGTGCTACTGGTGGGTTTGTCGGTGCTGAGCGGGCGGCAGGCGCATAGCAATTCCCTGGGCGCACACCATGCCGGGCGGTACCTGTTCGGGATCGGCTCGGAGTGGGTGCTTCTGCTGTTTACCTGGTGGGGACTGCGATTGAAGCGCGTTCGCTTCACGGAGCTGCTGGGATTCCGGCGCGGGTTGCAGGCTTTTGCTGAAGATGCCGAAGTGGCCGCGATTTTCTGGATTGTCGCGCTGGTGATTCTGGCGACGATCGGATTGTTGCTGCGAGCGGCGCGTCTGCCTGCTCCGGACAAGACGCTGATGACGATTGCGCCGCGCACATGGCTCGAGATGTTCCTTTGGATTGCACTCAGCCTGTCGGCGGGATTTTGCGAAGAATTCGTCTTTCGCGGATATTTCTTTCGGCAGTTTACGTCGCTGGGCGCCGGGATATGGGTTGGGGTTCTGTGCTCGTCTCTGCTGTTTGGCGTGAGCCACGGATACGAAGGCGCGGCTGGAATGATCGCCATCACCGCATTTGGCGCGATGTTCCGCGCACTCGCGATTGCGCGCCGCAGTCTTCGTCCTGGAATGATGGCGCATGCATGGCACGATATTTTCAGCGGAGCGATGCTGGCGTTGCTGCGGCATTTTCATCCGCTGTGAGTCGATGGCTCGCGCATGTGTGACGCTCGCGAACGTCACTGGCGAAAAGTTGTAGCGAAATTTTGTATTTTTTTCTTGACACTGTATGCGCGGAACTCTATACATTCGTTAACTGCAACATTTCATGTTGCAGACTTCGATGTAGACATCGAAAAGGGAGAATAGAAAACCATGGCAGCAAAAAAGGCAGCAAAAAAGGCAACGAAAAAGGCAGCCAAGAAGTCCTCAAAGAAAAAGTAAGAGGACCTCGGCAACACATCGGGGGGGCGCGATGAGCGTCCCCCCGATGCTTTTTGGGCGAAAGAATTCTGCTTTGAACCCAATGAGAACACGCGGGCTCCGCATCACGACCGCGGAATCGCGGTAGGCTTGTTGGGTGACGCGACGCCGATGGATCGCCGACACCTGGGATGAAGCCACTGCTTCGATCGCGGGGAATCAGGCTGAGCACCTGATTCGCGTGCTGCGTGCGCAGCCAGGGATGGAGTTCGATATCGTGGCGGGCGGGCGCGTATGGCACAGCGTGATCGCGGGGATCGACGGCGATTCGGTTCGGTTCAATCTGATTGCGGAGATGGTGGCCGATCCGGCTCTGCCGGTGACGCTGCTGCTTTCAGTTTTCAAGTTCGATCGCATGGAATGGGCGATTGAGAAGGTTACCGAGCTGGGGGCTGAGCGCATCGTGCCGATGATTGCGCGGCGCAGTGAGAAACATCTGGCGCAGGCTGCGGCTGCGCGAACAGATCGCTGGCGGCGAGTCGCAATGGAAGCATCGAAACAGGCGCGGCGGTCCGACGTAATGCAGGTTGACGATCCGTTGCCGCTGAAGGCCGCGCTGGGCGGCGGCGATTCGCGGACCCTGCGGCTGGTGCTTGCCGAGCAGGAGCGGTCGACGACACTGCGTCATGCGCTGAGTGAAGCGCTGGCTGCGAACGGTGATGAAGCGCCAGCGATCCGGATGGCGGTGGGACCCGAAGGCGGGTGGACGCCGGAAGAAGAGGCGCTGTTCGATGCCGAGAGCTGGAAGCCTGTAAGCCTGGGTCCCCGTATCCTGCGGGTCGAGACTGCGGCGATCTCGGCGATAGCTATCGCCGCCGCGTTACTGGAGTAAGGCGAACAGATGCGCAGACAACCGCGCCAGGTCCTAAGAGAACATCTCTTTTACTTTTTCCAGAAGGCTGCGGGCGGTTGGGGTGTTCTCTACGGTGACAGTTTGGCCCAGCTCGCGCAGCAGTTCCTTCTGGGCCTTGTTGAGCTTCGTCGGCGTGCGCACGATAATCTGGGCCACCAGGTCGCCGCGCCCATATTCATTGAGGTGGGGAACGCCCTTGCCGCGAATGCGAAAGTCCTGGCCGCTCTGCGTGCCCTCTGGAATTTTGAGCTTGACCTCGCCATCGAGGGTGGTAAGTGTGATTTCGGCGCCGAGCGCAGCCTGAGGAAACGAGACGGGAATAAGGCAATGCAGGTCGTTGCCGTCGCGTTCAAAAAACTTGTGCGGGCGAACGCGCAGCACAATGTAGAGATCGCCGCCGGGTCCGCCGAAGCGGCCCGAATCGCCTTCGCCCTGGTAGCGGATGCGTGTGCCGTCTTCGACGCCAGCCGGGATGCTGACGTTGATTTCGTGCTGGCGCTCCACGCGTCCTTCGCCACGGCAGGCCGTGCAGGGATCGCTGATCACCGTGCCAGTCCCGCCGCAACCACTGCAGGTGCGGGCGATCGAGAAGAATCCCTGCTGGTAACGGACTTGGCCGCGGCCCTGGCAGTGGGGACAGGTGGAAGGGCCGCGACCGGTGTTGGTTCCGGCACCGCGGCAGTCCTTGCAGGCTTCCATGCGGCGAATCGTAACCTTTGTTTCTTTGCCAAAGACGGCTTCCTCGAATTCGATCGTGAGGTCGTGGCGGACGTCGCGCCCCTTCTGCACGCGCGAGGGGCGACGATTGCCGCCGCCCATGTTGAACATCTCGCCGAAGAGGTCGCCAAAGATATCGCCGATGTCCTGGCCGCCGAAGGGATTCCCGTCGAAGCCGGCTGCCCCGAGTCCGGCATGCCCGTAGCGATCATAGGCGGCGCGCTTTTGCGGATCGCTGAGGATCTGGTAGGCCTCGCTGCAGGACTTGAAGCGCTCCTCGGCCTCGGCATTGCCTGGATTGCGGTCGGGATGATGCTGCAGGGCGAGCTTGCGGTAGGCCGCCTTCAGCTCCTGGTCGGAGGCCGTGCGGGTTACACCAAGGACTTCGTAGTAGTCGGCTTTGATCACGTTTTCGGTTCTGCTCATGCTTCCTTCTGGTGGGAGTTACTGGCGACGCGGACGAGGGCGGGGCGCAGCAGGCGATCGCGGATACGATAGCCGCGGCGCACTTCCTCGAACACCTGATGATCGGGCAGGTCGCTGCGCTCGACCATTTCGATGGCTTCGTGGACGCGGGGATCGAAGGTGGCGCCCACGGTCTCGACCGCCTGGATGTTGAGCGAGCGCAGGGCCTCTTCCATCTGCTTTACGATTAGCTCCACGCCGGCCCGCAGCTGTTCGGGTGAGCCGGTCGACTTGAGGGCGAGCTGAAAGTTATCGAGTACGGGCAGAAACTGCTCAACGGTATTGGACACGGCATAGTCGCGGAACTCCGTGCGTTCGCGCGCCTCGCGCTTGCGGGTGTTGTCGAACTCGGCCTGAAGCCGCGCCAGACGGTCAAAGAGGAGATCGCGCTCTGCCTTCAGGCGATCGTATTCCTCCTGAGGGACGGTCGCGGTTTCGATGGGAACGAGTTGCTCCCTGGGCTCATCGGAGTCTGCGGCCACGGAATCTCCGGCGCTGCTCCCGGAATCCGCGGCCGGGGCCGCATGAATCCTGTCTGCATGTTTTGCTTCTACCATAATGCGACGCATACCACTCACTCGATTCTGAAGCGCAGACGGTTTGATTGGGGACGCCTGCGTCTGTGCTTTGGGTTCCAGCCCGCTACTGCGGCGGCTGGAAGATTCTGCCGGAAAGCTGTGCGATATAGGACACTGCGTTGATGGTTTCCTGGTAATGAATGCGGGTTGGACCGATGACCGCGACCGTGCCGAGATTCTCCGATCCCAGGCGGGCGGTCGTGCCGATCAAAACAAAATCCTTCAGCTCGGGAATCGCATCCTCGAGGCCGACCACGACACGAACAGTACGCTCGCGGGCATCGACATAGGCGTTGAGCAACTCGATGAGCCGCTCTTTTGCTTCGAGGGCCTGCATCATGGTGCGCAGATGCTCACGATCGGTCTCGCCCGAAAGCAAATTGGCCACGCCTTCGATGAAGATGACGGGAGCCGCGTCTTCACCGGCCAGAGCCCCCTTGCGGTACAGTTCTTCGACGGAGCGCATGAGGCGGGTGTACTCGTCGCGCTCGGTTTCAATGCGCTGCGCCAGCTCGGCGCGGATGCGTTCCATGGACCAGCCGTAGAAGTTCTCATTCAGGAAGCGGGCGGCGGTTTCGAGTTCCGCAGAGGTGAGATCGTGATCGAGAGACAGAACACGATCCAGAACGGTGCCGGCTTTTGTGATGACGACAGCGAGCACGCGACCCCCGGTCAGGCGTGAAAAATGAATGTGCTCCAGAGTGTGGAACTCCTGGGTGCTGGCCAGCGCGACGCCGAGGCCGCTCGAAATGAGGGCGAGCACGTGCGAGGTGCGTTCCAGGTACTGCTGGCTGGTTCCAATGCCGGCAAAGCTCTCTTCGATTTGCTCCATGCGCTCCGGCGCGAGGATGGCGAGTTGCGCCCCGCCGAGTTGCTCGACGTAAAAGCGAAAAGCGCGCGCTGTGGGAATGCGGCCAGCGGACGTGTGGGGCTGATCGAGCAGGCCGGCGTCGCCGAGAGACGCCATCACGTTGCGGATGGTCGCAGAGCTCATTCCGTCTTTGTTGCCGAAGTGGCGCGCGAGGGCTTGAGAGGCGACCGGCTCGCCTGTGGCGATGTAGGTCTCGACTGTCGCCGTCAAAACGGCGCGTTCGCGAGGACTCAGACGCGGCTCAGAACCCATGCAATCCCACCGGAACATCCGGAAAAAAGGTGAATGTCTCCTGAATAGATTGTAGGTTTGCAAAAAAGGCGGGTCAAGGATGGACGCGGGTAAGCGGGTGACACGAAAGCAGCGTCTGCGGCGGAGTGCGATGTGTTCGAGCGCGCTTTCGTTCAATACTCGCCGGTGACGACGTTTTCGAGCGCCTCGCCGCGCAGGTAGCGGCCAATCTGAGCGGCAGCGAATTCCATTGCGCGCACCATGAACATGGGCGTGGAGCTGGCGATGTGGGGGGTGATGAGCAGATTGGGTGCGCTCCATAGCGGGTGCGCGTCGGGGAGAGGCTCTGGGTCGGTGACGTCAACGGCTGCGCGAATATGGCCACTGTGGAGGGCCTGGAGCAGCGCGGCGGTATCGACAACGGGACCACGGGCGGCGTTGACGAGAAGCGCGCCCTGTTTCATGAGGGCCAGCTCCCTTTGGGCGATGAGGCCGGTGGTTTCGCTGGTGAAGGGGACGATGAGGACAACGATGTCGGCGGCGGGCAGGAGTTCATGCAGACTGCCGATGCCGTAGACGCCATCGCGCGCGGTGCGGGCGACGCGGACGAAATCGACGCCGAACGAGCGCAGGCGGTCTTCAATGGCGCGGCCGATGGCGCCATAGCCGATGATGAGGACGCGCTGCCTGTGCAGCTCCTCGCAGAGGATGTGGGGGTAGGGCCGCTTCGCGGGCGGGTGCAGAGCGTAGTAATGGTCTTCGGCCTCTTTGCGGCGAGACCAGAGACCGGCGCGCTGCACATCGCCGAAGAAGGGAAAATATTTGAGCGAAGCCAGGATGGCGGTAATGGTCCACTCGGCGGTGGAGATGTTATGCACGCCGCGCGCGTCGCACAGCACGACGTTGGGAGGGATGAACTTCAGCAGGCCGTCGACGCCCGCGACGGCGGCCTGGACCACGCGAAGCCCGCGAAGAAACGGGAGCATACGCTCCGCCTGGCCGGTCCATGGGGGCGCGATCCAGAACTCAACTTCGACGGCGGTCGTGGGGTTCAAGGGAATGGTCCCGAGACAGATGCCGTCGGGCAGCAGATGGTGCAGGTCGGGATCGACGGCCTCGGGCACGCCAACTTTGAGCATGGAACGCTGCTCCGTTTTCGGGATGACTCGATGCTACCGCGTCACGGCCGCGCTTCGGCAACCGGAGACGCGGGCGGTCCCGCAGAGGGCTAATCGTGTATGACCGATCGGTGTCGATCAGTACTGTGAATCAGTTCTTCTGATGGAAGAATCGGCTATTGATGTCAGGCCAGAATTCCTGGAAGACGTAGGTTGCGCCGTCGAGACCGACGTTCAAAACCCAGCGCTGGCCGGTCTTGGTCCAGCTACGCTCCTCTGAAGGATAGTAAAGGTCCGAGATCCCCGCGGCGGCACCGGCTCCGAGAACTTCCGAAGCGTTGAAGGCTTCGTTGCCATGATCGGTGCGCGTGATGGCGAGGCGGCTGAATGCGTAAATGGCTCGCCTGCCAAACCCGCCGCGGCCGAGAGTGTAAAACCGCGGATCCTGGTGGAAGACAATGGGGAAGATGGTTTCCGTCTCATAATCTTCGTCCACCTGATCGGCCAGAGCGTGCCAGTAATAGCGACCGTAGCCGACCGCTCCCTGATGAAACTCAGGGTACGAGTTCTCCGCCTGTCCTATGCCCGCGAGGATTGCCACGAAAACGAAGTCGGAATAGTCGAAGGCATCCTGTGTGCCCTCAAGGAACTTCTGCTTCGGGGATTGCGGCGGCAACTTTACGTCGACAGAAACGGAGCGAAAGTTGGGAACGATGCCGAGGATGCGCTTGGTCTGTTTTCCCTCGAGGCTTGTGCTCTGCGGCGCAGGCTGCTGGGACTGTGAAGCGGCTCCCGGGGGCGAGGCGGTGTTCTGAGCAATAACCACGGCGCTGGGGTCATCGGGCAGAGAGCTGCTTGCCTCAGTCTGGGCCGACGCGAAAGACGGCGCGCCAAGCGTCGCAAAGATGAATAGCGCAAGCCAGCGCATTGAGGGGAAACATGACAATACTTTCATAGATGCAGACTGTTGGGTCAGTGGCACAACCAAAGCAGTCATTGGACGCATAAAGCAGGCTCACGGATACAAAAATGCGATTTTTCGTCGTGAGTTAAGAGCGGGAGGGGTCGCGGCGCCGTTAGGCGAGCATCTTGCGCAGGGCTTCGAGACCATCATGAATCGTTTCGGGCGAAACCGCATAGCTGAAACGCAAGTGTCCTTCGCCCTGTGCTCCGAAAACAACCCCGGGAATAGTGGCGACGTGCGCCTGCTCCAGAAACTGGGTGGCAACTCGCCGGCTGTCTTTGTTAATTTTTCTCACGCTCGGGAAAGCGTAAAAGGCGCCGGCGGGAAGCTCACAATCGAGGCCCAGTTTATTCAGGCCTTTCACGAGGAGATCGCGGCGCTGGTTGTAGTCCTCGCGGCGAGCTGCGATTGCGCTCTCCGGGGTAGCCATGGCTTCAAGAGCCGCCCATTGCGTTGGAGTCGAAACGCCATTGGTGGAGTAGAGCACGAGCTTGCGCAGCCCGGTCATGAAAGGCTCTTTTGCCACGGCGTAACCCGCGCGCCAACCGGTCATGGCGTAGGTCTTCGAGAAGGTGTAAGCCGTGATGGTTCTTTCTGCCATTCCGGGAAGCGATGCGATGGAGACGTGCTCTCCTTCGTAGACAAGGTCTTCGTAGGCCTCGTCAGCGATGACGACGAGATTATGTTTGATGGCGAATGCTGCGACCTCTTGTGCTTCCTCACGGGAGAAAACGATGCCAGAGGGATTCTGCGGCGTGTTGTAGTAGATGGCCCGGGTGGTGGGTGTCGAGAAATGTTCGAGTGCGGCGGTGAGGCCGTTGCGACGCGCCGTCGACGTGGGCACCATAACCGGTCTGGCCTGGGCCAAAGTGATCATGTCGCGTATGGGAGTCCAGTAAGGAGCAAAGAGCAGAACGTCGTCGCCTGGGTCGAGGACGGCCTGAAAGGCAACGAAGAGCGCGTGTGCCCCACCTACCGTGACGATGACGTCTTCCACCCCGGCGTCAATGTGGTTTTTGGTTTGCAGCTTGCCGGCGATGGCGGCGCGCAGCGGGTCGATGCCGGAGGAGGGCGCGTACCTCGTCCGGTTCTCAACCAGGGCGCGCATAGAAGCGTACTTGATGGCGTCGGCAGTTTCGAAGAATGGCTCTCCGCCGTGAAAGGCGTGGACCGGTTTGCCTGCCGCGCGCAGTTCGAGGACCTTGTTGCGAATCTGCACGATGTCGGAGAAGCCGACTTCGTCGAGGCGCCTGGCGAGATGGATCGATTTTGCTTTTGTAGTCATGTCTATGGTCGCCTTGATCCCGGACGTTACAGCTTAGAGCATTTCGCAGTGAGGAGCATTGAAATCGCCTGAATTTCGCTCTCAGATGACCAGAATGCCCGAGTACACAGCCATTCCAACGACGGCATCGACACCCATCGCGTGGAGAGCCTCAATTTCTGCCTGGCTGCGAATGCCACCCGCGACGATGAGCTGGCGCCTCGTCAGCGGGCGCAGTGCCTGGGCTTCTTCGAGCGGAAACCCTCGCATGGTTCCCTCGGTATCGATATGGGTGTAGAGAAAGGCGCCGCAATACGGCTCAAGTGCCGCGATGGCCTGCGCAGGCGTGAGGTTGACCTGCTCGCGCCATCCGCGAACAGCGATCTTGCCGGCTTTTGTATCGATACTTGCTACAAATTGCTCCGAAGTGATGGCCGCGGAGACCGCAGATGCCATTTCGAAGTCCACTCCATCTTTCTGGAAGAGAGCTGAGCCGAAGATGACGCGGCGTGTTCCTGCGTCAAGGAGAGCCCGGGCCTGGGCTGTAGTTCGGATTCCGCCCCCGACCTGCACGGGGAGGCGCTTCGCGATCTGCTCGATCAGGGTGCGGTTGTCCCCCTCGCGTTTGGCGGCATCGAGGTCGATGAGCTGGACCATGGGATAGCGAGAGAAGCGTTCGATCCAGCATTCAAAGTCATCGAAAGCGAGGCGCAGCTCTTCGCCCCGCTCAAGCTGCACGATGCGCCCGCCCATCAGGTCGATGGAGGGGATCAGCATGGCAGCCTCACGGGAATGCCCTCGCGTTGTAGCTCTTCTTTGAGAGCGCGTACATCCGCGATACCAAAATGGAAGATGCTTGCCGCAAGGGCGGCGTCGGCCTTACCTTCGCGGAAGACTTCGGTAAAGTGCTGCGCGTTGCCCGCGCCGCCGGAGGCGATCACAGGAATCTGCACGGCTCCGCTGACTGCCGCGGTAAGACCACAATCGAAGCCGGCGCGCGTGCCGTCGGCGTCCATCGAAGTAAGGAGGATTTCTCCCGCGCCGCGGTCTTCGGCTTCCCGCGCCCATTCGACGGCCCGGCGGCCTGTGGCGGTGCGGCCCCCTGCGACGAAGACTTCGGCCTTCTCGGGTTCCCGGCCGGTGCGACGGGCATCAATGGCGACGATGACCGCCTGAGCGCCGAATTTCGCACCGATTTCGCCGATCAGCTCGGGACGGGCCAGTGCGGCGGAGTTGATGCTGATCTTGTCGGCGCCGGCGTCGAAGACGGCTGCAGCGTCGTCCAGGGTGCGGATGCCACCGCCGACAGTGAATGGTACAAATAGCCGCTGCGCCGTGCGCTTCACGGTTTCGATCAGCGTGCCGCGGGCCTCATGGGTTGCGGTGATGTCGAGGAAGACGATTTCATCGGCTCCGGCAGCAGCGTGGCGTGCAGCGACTTCCGCGGGATCCCCCGCGTCGACGAGGTCGACGAATTGCACGCCTTTGACGACGCGACCGGCATTGACGTCGAGGCAGGCGATCATGCGCTTCGTCAACACGGCTTCCACTCCAGAAAATTGCGCAGGATCTGCAAACCGGCCTCGCCGGATTTTTCGGGGTGGAACTGGACGCCCATGATGTTGTCGTGTTCTATGCCCGCGGTGAAAGGTCCCCCGTAATCTGTCACCGCGGTGGTGGCATTTGCGATCGGTGCACGGTAAGAATGGGTGAAATAGACATAGCTGTTGTTACTTATTCCCGAGAACAGGCGCGAATCGGTGCGGACGGCGATGGAATTCCAGCCGACGTGCGGGACCTTTCTGCCTGGACCGAAGCGATCGCAAATTTCCGGGAAAGCCGCCAGGCCGGAAATGCCGGGCGCTTCGGTGCTGCCCGCGAAGAGCCATTGCAGGCCGACGCAAATGCCGAGGAAGGGCACACCGGCGGCGATGCGTTCCCGAATGGCAGCTTTCAAGCCGCTGGTTTCAAGGAAGTGGGTGGCGGCGAAGTGGCCTACTCCCGGAAGGATAATCTTGTCGGCGCGCGACACGGCGGCGGGGTCGCTTGTAAGCTGGGGATCGGCACCGAGGGCCTGCAGAGCCTTCATGACGGAGGTGAGGTTTCCGGCTTTGTAGTCGACGACGGCGATCACAGCAATCCCTTCGTGCTGGGCAGCATTTCTTTGAGCTGCGGATCGCGCGAGCAGGCGAATCGCAGGGCGCGGGCGAATGCCTTGAAGAGTGCCTCGATTTTGTGATGGCTGGAGCGGCCGTACATCGTCTTGACGTGAACGTTGGCGCGGGCGCCGCGCGCGAAACCTTCGAAGAAGTCTTCGACGAGTTCGGACTGCAGGTCGCCTACCAGGCGCGTGCGGACTTTGGTGTCGACGACGTGGGAGGTGCGGCCGCTCAGGTCGACGGCTGCGAGGCCGAGGGTTTCGTCCATGGTCATGAGGAAGTAGCCGGCACGCAGGATGCCGCGCTTGTCGCCAAGAGCTTTGTCGAAGGCTTCGCCGAGCGCGATGCCCACGTCTTCGACGCTGTGATGCTGGTCGACGTCGAGATCGCCCTCACAGCGAAGATCGAGGTCAAAGGCTCCGTGTCGGGTGAAGAGCTCGAGCATGTGGTCGAAGAAGCGGATGCCGGTGAAGATGTTGTAGCGGCCTGAACCCTCGATGGTGAGCCTGATGTGAATCTCAGTTTCAGCTGTTTTGCGGTTGATATGCGCAGTACGTTTCTTGTTCATCGGGTCCACCCCGTATCGGACAGGGACTCTTTGAGGGCCGCGATTCCCTTCTGCGCCTGTTCGCGCGTACCGATTGTGATGCGGACACAGCCATCGCAGCCAGGATCTGTGGACCTGTCGCGGACGAGGACGCCTCTTGTGCGCATGGCTGTTACGAATTCGCGATGCATGGGACCAATATTCACCAGCACGAAATTGGCAGAGGATGGCCAGTACGGAACGCCAAGACCCCGCATGGTCGATTCGAAGAGAGGTCGCGAGGCCAGGACTTCGCCGGTGTACCAGCGGAGGTAGTCTTCGTCTTCAATAGCGGCGGTGAGACATGCCAGGGCTACGGAGTTCACACTGTAGGGGGAGATCGCCCGCCGAATCCAGCGCATTTGGTCCTGGTGGGCGGCAATAACCCCGAGGCGCAGGCCGGCGAGCCCGTAGGCTTTCGAAAATGTGCGTGCGACAATCACGTTTTGCGCCTGCCCGATGAGATCGATCACGGTTTCGCCGTGGAAATGGAAGTATGCCTCGTCTACCAGAACTGCGGCATGAGGAGCGGCCTCGATGATGCGGATCAGATCTTCACGGCAAGCTGCCTGGCCGGTGGGACTATTGGGATTGGCGATGGCGATGAGCCGAGTGGCCGGCGTGATGGCGCGGAGCAACGGCTCGAGCGGAAAGCGAAACCCGTCTTCTGCTCGGACCCTGATGACCGTCGCCGGAGTTCCCGATGCATAGACCTCGTACATGGAGTAGGTCGGGACGGGTAGCAGGACTTCGGTTCCCGCCTCAAGGTAGGTCTGGCACAGCAGGTGGATCGCCTCATCGACGCCGTTGGTTAGTAACACCTCCTGTGACTTGAGGCCCAAGTAGTCGGCGACGCGTCGCTCGACGGGCTCGCGTTCGGGGTATCGGGTCAGGTCTCTGCCGGATACTCGGGCGATGGCGTCGAGCACGCGCGGCGAGCAGGCGAAGGTGTTCTCGTTGAAGTCGAGGCGGAGACCGCTGCGATCGCCGAGTGGCGGGTGATACTCTTTGATGCGGCGGACCGCGGCGGAGGGCGTTGGCCCGCTAACCTTGGGGTCAGTCATGAACGCCTCGCATGCGGATGGCTTCGGCGTGGGCCGCAAGGCCTTCAGCCTTGGCAAGGCGAAGGGCGGCCGGGCCAAGCTGGTGTACGCCTTCTTCGGAATATTCCTGGATGGTAATGAGCTTGACGAAGTCGAGGACACTAAGTCCGCCCCGAGTGCGGGCAAGGCCGCCGGTGGGCAGGGTGTGATTGGGCCCGGATACGTAGTCGCCGAGGGGTTGGGCCGACCAGCGTCCGATGAAGACCGAGCCGGCGTTGCGGACCCAGGCGAGGTCTGCAGCGCTGTCGACGGTGAGGTGTTCGGGGGCGATGCGGTTGGTCAGGTCGCGTGCCTCCTTCTGCGATCGGGCGACAATGGCCACGCCATTATTTGTAATCGACGCTGTGGCAATTGGGTTGTTTCGGATTGCTTGTGTAACTGCAACGGCTACAGATTTGGCGAGATTTGCCTGGGTTGTGATGAATATCGGCAGGGCGTCAGGATCGTGTTCGGCCTGGGCAACCAGGTCGGCTGCGATCAATGCAGGATCGCCGGTTTCGCTGGTGATGACCGCTTCCGTGGGGCCGGCGAGCACGTCGATGGCGCAATCGAAGGCGACGAGTTTCTTCGCGGCCGTGACCCAGGCGTTCCCGGGACCCGCGATTTTTTCGACTCGCGGAATGCTTTCGGTCCCGAAGGCCAGCGCGGCGATGGCGTGTGCCCCACCCATGCGGTAAAACTCAGTGATGCCGAGGAGAAATGCGGCAGCGAGAGTTTCCTTCGCGGGATTGGGAGAGACCGCGACGATGCGCTCTACGCCAGCGACCTGCGCGGGAATCACGGTCATCAGCAATGTGGAAGGCAGCGGATAACGGCCGCTGGGGACATAACATCCCGCCGAGGAAAGCGGGATGACCCGCTGGCCGGTGGTGACGCCTGGCGCGGGCTTGAGGTTGAAATCTTTTGGGCGCTGACGGGCCGCGAAGGCGCGGATGTTGCCGGCTGCAGTTTTGAAGGCCTTGCGGAGGGGCTCCGGGGTGGATTCCCAGGCCAGTTGTAATTCGGCCTCCGGAATTCGTAACGGTGATTGTGGCGAAATATTGTCGAGCCTGGCTCGGAGCCTTAACAGAGCTGTATCACCGCCTCGACGGACGGATTCGATGATGCGGCGGGCTTGTGGAAGGACGCGTTCGTAAGGAGCGCGGCGACGCTCAGTGAGTGTGGCGATGGCTTCCGACGCCGCCTTCGCGCCACGTCCCGAGGTGCGCACGATCTTCACTGGAAAGACCTCACAGGACTACCTTATTCAGCGGATATTCGACGATGCCGGTAGCTTTGGCGCCCTTTAGTTTCGGGATAACCTCGCGGACTGTGCTCTCTTCAAGGATAGTGTTCACGGCGACCCAATTGCCGTTGCTCAATTCGGAAATAGTCGGCGAGTTCAGGGCGGGAAGCACGTTCAGAACTGCCGGTAGGTTCACTCTTTCGACGTTGAGCATAAGCCCGACCTGACCCTGGGCGTCGATTGCGCCGCGCAGCATCAGCGCCAGGCTGTCGATTTTTTGCTTTTTCCAGGGATCGCCGCAGGCCGCCCGGTTGGCGATGAGGTGCGTTTCGCTTTCCATAACGGTGTCGATGATGCGCAGCCGATTGGCACGAAGCGAACTGCCGGTCTCAGTGACTTCAACAATCGCATCGGCGAGCTTGGGGGGTTTGACTTCCGTTGCTCCCCAGCTGAATTCGACTTTGACCGGGACATTCTTTGCTGCGAAGTAACGCTTCGTGACCTCAACGAGTTCGGTAGCAATGATTTTTCCAGAGAGATCTTCGGCACGCTGCCATGGGGAATCTTCGGGAACGGCCAGGACCCAACGGACGCGGCGCCGGCTCTGCTTCGCATAGATGAGGCTGGTGATGCTTTCGACGTTGAGGCCGCTTTCGACGACCCAGTCGATGCCGGTTAGGCCGGCGTCGAGCACACCGTGGTCGACGTAGCGAGCCATCTCCTGGGCGCGGATGAGCATGCACTCGATTTCTGCGTCGTCGATGTTAGGAAAATAGGACCGGCCGTCGGCGTAGATATTCCACCCGGCTCGCTTGAAGAGCGCGATGGTGGCGTCCTGCAGGCTGCCTTTGGGGATCCCAAGGCGGAGTTTGTTGGTCATACGCGCACCTCGGCGGCAGCGGCGAGCAGGCGGGTGAAACAGCTTACCGTGCCTTCGTGGCAGACAAGACCGTCGCCTTCCACTTCGACGCGAAACAGGAGCGCATCCTGGTCGCAGTCGGTGGAGATGTCGACGATACGCAGGCGATTGCCGCTGGTTTCGCCCTTCATCCAGAGTTTCCGGCGGGTGCGGCTCCAGAATGTAACAAAGCCTGTCTCTTTTGTTTTGCGCCAGCTCTCTTCGTTGAGAAATCCGAGCATCAGAACCTGGCCCGAGCGCGCGTCCTGGACGATACCCGGAGCGAGGCCGTCCATCTTGGCAAAATCGATCGTTGGTTCGGTCATTCTGGTTTCCTTTAAGTATTTTGGCTGGAAAACGAAAAGCCCGTCAGCGCTGTCTGCGCCGGCGGGCTTCTCGAATCCTGGTGTTGATTCTTTATCCTGGGACGCGGAAGTTCGCCGGCACGCTCGTCACGTGATGATGATGGTGATGACGATGGTGGAGGCGAACGGACATCTCAGTCACAACCTTAGGATGTGGGAACGCCGCGTGTCAAATAGGCGAGTTTAGAGATCAAAAGAGAGGCACCAGTCCCAGCGCCCCAAAAGATTTGCTCCAGCCGTATGAAATAGAGGTCTTTCGGCCCAACTCAAGAGCTTTTGGAAAGAGCAGGCAGAGTTAAACGCCGTGCTTTTCAGAGGGGGTAAAGACATTACTTTTGGAGTTGACCTGGAATGACGTTGTATGGACGTTTCCATGTGAAGCAGCGGCTTTTGGCGGGCAGCATGAGCACCGCCCCGGTGGCGGGTCTCACATCCCGTATTTCGGTCGGTTGAGGCTCATGGATCAAGGCCTCATGCCTCGATGAGAAGAGACATGAGGGCGGGAAAATTACTTTGCGGCAGGAGGCGTTGCGGCGGTTGCGCCGGGGGCTGTGGTCAGGTAGGCCGCGCCGGGAGCCGGGAGCGGGTGCTCGGTAAAGAATTTGTAACAGCCGTCGTTCACTTCGTCGTAGACGTTGCCGTAGCTGCCGGGGCTGTTGGGAATAATCTTGAGATCGAAGGGAAAGCCGGCCTTGGTGAAGGCATCGTGCTCGAGGGCGAGGACGCGGAGGGGGTGGTCGGCGTCGTTGTCGCCGACCCAGACCTCAAAGGGCTCTTTGTACTGAGCGTGCTTGAAGAGGGCGTAGTTGGAGGTGTCGATAATGGAGGCGCGGGCGCAGGTGGCGGCCCAATTCTGGGAGTCGACGATGCCGATCTCAATGCCGTAGATGCCGCCGGAATCGTCGCCGAAAAGATAGACGCGGGTGGGATCGATGGGGTGCTTTTTGGCAACATCGAGGAGGATGGCATGGAGGTACTCGGGGCCATCGACGGTGGAATCCCACATGGTGTTGACCATGGATTCGGGGGCGACGACGATGAAGCCCTCATGAGAAGCGAAGTTGTGCCAGAGACCTATTACGTCGCTGGCCCAGCCGCCCTGGGAGTGGAGGAGCATGACGAGGGGGAGGGGCTTGGCGGGATCGGGGGCGGTGGGAATCTGGACGCTATAGGTGCGCTGCTTGCCTTTGAAGGTGAAATTGACGTGGTCGACTTTGTCTTTTGGCTTGGCGGATGCGGGAAGAACGGCGAGAAGTGACACAAGCAGGGCGAGAGCGAACGATGGGTGTTTCATTTTTTCCTGACTCCAGGTGGCGGCTTAGTGACTCGAACGCCTCATATTAGAACTCGTCTCAATCGGAACGCAACGGTTTTGGCGGGTAGTATGAGCCCTTGTTTCGATGGCAGCTCTCACCAGCCGCATTTCAGTGACATGAGGTTGAATAGGTTGCTGAGGTCCACAGGAATGGTTTTGGGGTACGGCTGACGGGACTGCAATTACAATCCAGACGAGGGCTAAGGCTGGAATGGTGAGTTTTTTCGGCAGGAAGCGGGACGATGAGGGGCGAAGGCCGACGTTGTTGACGGGACCGCGGATACCGCGGCATTCGAGTGGGTGGGAGGCGCTCCTGAAGCATCTGCGTGCGGAGAACGGGTTGCGGGTGCTGGACATTGGACCGACGTCGCCGCAGAACATCAATTTTCTGACCGAAATGGGGCACAGCGTTTACATGGCGGACGTGGTGCACGACGCGCTGCAGGGCGGGTATGTGATGCCGCCGGAGGACGAAGGCGAGGAGCCGGGGTTCAACGTGGAGGGGTTCTTCGAGCAGAACCTGAATTTTCACGGGCGGCAGTTCGATGTGGTGCTGCTGTGGGCCACGCTGGATTACATACCGGAGGGCTTGATCCCGGCGCTGGTGGGGCGACTGAAGGACGCAACGCTGAAGGACGGGAAGGTGTTGGCGATTTTTCACACCAAGCCGACGGGGCCGTATACGGCGTACTGCCGGTATCACCTTACAGGAACGTCGGAGATCGAGATGCAGGAGTCGGAGCCGTACCAGGTGCAGCGGGTGTATACGAACCGGAAGATCGAGCAGTATTTCAAGGGGTGGTCGGGGATTAAGTTTTTCCTGGCCAAGGATAACTTGTACGAGGTAATTGTGACCCGGTGATAGCCTGGGGCGAGTGACCTGGGATTGGCACTGTAGATACGATCAAGTGCGCCACCTCTGCCCGATGGGCTTAGCGTGGCGCACTCGATCGGAGACTGTCTCAGCGCGCTAGTGCGGGGGCGCCTACAGCTGCATGCCGGATCACGGATGCTACCGCCTCCGGATGCGAGACATAAATGGCATGACTGCCCGGAGCTTCCACCACCTCAGCGCCCGCCCGGGCGGCCATGGCTCTCTGGGCGTCGGGTGGAATCATCTTGTCGTCCTTTGCGACGAGATACCAGGCAGGCTTTGAGCGCCACGCCGGTTCACTTACAACTCCCTGAAGCGCTTCCACAGCCCACGGGACCTGCGAATCGGCCATGAACGAAGCCAGGCTTGGCTGAACATCGGCGGCGAAAGAGGCGGGAAACTTCCCCCGGTCCAGAAACAGGTAGCCGTCTACGGGCTCCAGTATCGGCGGCACAGGGGCGCCGGGCACCGGATTTGCGAGCAGTGACGATACCGATTCACCTTTGTCCAAAGCAAAGGCAGTGACATAAACCAGTGAGGTGACCTTCGGATCGTTGCCTGCCTCCGTTATGACAGCGCCGCCGTAAGAGTGGCCAACAAGAGTCACGTCACTTTTGGCTGTTGCGATGGCGCGTCTCGTTACAGCAACGTCATCGGGAAGCGAGTTGGTCGGGTTTTGGACGACGATCACCTCGAATCCGTCCTTTTTGAGAATTTGATAGATTGGCTCCCAGCCAGAGCCATCTACGAAGCCGCCGTGCACGAGAACAATCGAATTGGGATTGGACATTCTTTCTCCTTTATTTGGGGAATCTGAGTACCGCCGGCGCGCCATGACGGCCGGATTACCTTCAGGGTAGGAGCGTTGTCATCTGGACAACCACCCTGAAAACAACAGATATCGTCCTGCATTTTTCTCCAGTTGCGCCACGCGCAGAGCCGAAATGCGCGTTTTTCCGGAGACCCAATCGCCAATGCCCTGGCCCGCGTTGAAAAAGAACGGGCAGCGCGGCTATCGGGGACGTCTGAAGCTGCTGTCGCAAGCTCCGTGAGGAAGGCCCGCAGGGGGGCGGAGAACTATCTGTTGGAACGGGGAATGTTCCGGTCGCTGCGGATTGGCGAAATCATTGACAATCGGTGGCTGCGTTTTGCGTATCCAACGTTCTGGCACTACGACGTGCTGCGGGGCTGGATTATCTGCCCGATGCGGGGGTCAAGCCGGACGGCCGGCTGAGGGAAGCGATCGAAGAGGTGATGGAGCGGCGCCACCAGAACGGGCGCTGGCCTTGAACCTTCTTCATCCGGAACCCTTCTTCATCCGGAACGAATTCCACTGGAGAGAGACCGAGGTTGGACGGGCGAGCCGGTGGAACACTTTGCGGGCTCTGAGGGTTCTGCGGTGCCACGAGAAGCGGTAGCCAGCTGCCCCTGAAGTTCAGCGAATAGTGGCTTTGCTCAGGATTTAGGCGGATTCGGCTTCCGGGCTAGGGCGAAAATGACGACGCCTAATGTGGTGAGGATGGAGACGCCGAGGGCTCCGTAGACAGTGCAGTGTTCATTGGTGGTGTGGTAGACGATGTGGGGGTTGCCGGGGCGGTGGTCGCAGAAGTAGTAGATGTGGCCGGAGGGCGCGTCGTAGACGGGGGGACAGACCCTGTCTAAATGGAGGATGAGGGCCACGCTGCCGCCCCAGAGGAGGAGAACGAGGACAACCAGGCTGGAGAAGAGGGCGACGGGGTGGGACGGGGGGTCGGGATCCTGCGGCGGACCGAGAGGGCCGAGACGTTCGCGAAGCTCCGAATCAGACAGCATTAATCGTTGCCATGATCATAACAACGGCCTGGGGTGTTTGGGGCAATTTATCGCTGTTGAGCTATTGGTCGAGGGGCTGGGAGGGTGCGGCGTAGTAGCCGGGGCGATAGCGAAGGGTATAGCCGCGGTTGGCGGTTGATTTGAGGGTGACCTGGATGCGGCGAAAGTCGGTCTGGCTGCGGCGCTGAGCGGGGTAATAGCCGATGAGGTATTGCGTTCGGAGGTCCTCGGAGATTTTTCGGAAGGCTTTGGCGATGTCTCCGAACTCGGCGTAATAATACTTGCCGCCGGTTTCCTGGGAGAGGGTGATAAGGGCGTGTTCGCCCCCGGTGTCGCGGCCCGCGTCGTTGAGGATGGGGAGATCGATGAGGCTGTAGACCATGACCTCGTCGCGGATGGCCTGATCGAGGGCCTGGGTGTAATCGACGCCTTTAACGGTATTGCCGCCATCGGAGACGATGACGAGGACTTTGCGGCCGGAGCGCGAGGCGAGGTTCTGTGAGGAGAGGTAGATGGCGTCGTAGAGTGCGGTGGCGGGGCCGAAGTCGAGGTTGTCGAGGCCGGTATCGAGGCGGTGGAGGTCTGCGGTAAAGGGGACGACCTCGCGGACGCTGGAATTGAAGTCGATGAGGTCGAGGCGGTCGCTGGGGCGAAGCAGGGTGTGTAGGAAGTCGCGGGCGGCATGGACTTCGATGTCCAGATCTTTGCGAACGGAGCCGCTGGTATCGATGGCGAGAACGAGGGACAGGGGCATGTCGGTCTGGCGCTCGAAGTAGGAGATTTTCTGGGGGACGCCGTCTTCGGTAAGGGTGAAGTCGTCCTGTGTAAGGCCGCCGATGGGGTAGCCAAAGGAGTCGGTGACGTTGACGAAGACGTTGACGAGACGGACTTTGACGTGGAAGGTTGGCGGGGAACTGGAGTCCTGCACGTCTGCAGAAATCCCTTCCGTGGACCATGGGACCTGGGCGTTGACTGATGCGGCGACGGGCAAATAAGCCGCCCATGTGAACGAAATGCTGAGAAGGAGCCAACGCATAGTCAACGTGTACGCTCCCGCCCGCGGGCCCTGTCGATTTTGCCTTGAGGAGTGGTCTTTCTTGCGGGTTTTTGGCGGTCAGATTGTGAGGCGAGGGCGGTGAGTTCGGCGGGGAACGGATCGCCCTGGGCCCAGACGGCGCCGTCTTCGAAGAATTCTTTTTTCCAGATGGGGACGGTTTTCTTGAGGGTGTCGATGAGCCAGCGGCAGGCGTCGAATCCGGCGGCGCGATGGGCCGAGAAGACGGCAATGAGCACGCTCGACTCGCCGATATCGATGCGGCCGAGGCGGTGGACGACGGCGACGTCGCGGATGGAATAATCGGCGAGGGCCTTGGCGGCCAGCCGCTCCATTTGGGCGACGGCCATGTCTTCGTACGCCTCGTACTCCAGGTAGCGGGTCTTCCGTCCCCGCGAATTGTCGCGAACGATTCCGTCAAAGATCACGACGGCTCCGTCTTCCGCCCGCTCGAGGGGAGGAACGATGTCGTGGGGAACAATTCTCTGGTGGACGAGCCGGATGAAGGGCGTTGGTTGGGCGTTGCCGCCGCTGACGGGCGGAAGGAGGGCAACTTCGTCGCCGTCGGCGAGGGGATGGGTGGCGGGGACGTATTCGCGATTGACGGCCACGGCAATCGAGGACCACGGGGCCGATTGTTCCGGGACGAGCGCGCGGCAGCGATTCAGGAGATCGCGGACGGTGGAGCCGCTGGGGAGATCGAGAGGCCCAGGGGCTTTACCGAGGAAATCGCGAAGGACGCCGAAGGCGAGGAGGTTAATGCGCATGCGCTCTTAATTATCTGCGAACCCAGGAGGTTGGACGGATGGAGGAGCGATCAGAGATCAGCGGGCAGCCTTCAGAAAAAGCCGGGAGCTGGTGGCGGAAAACCCGAGGCGACTGTGCCGGGACGGGAGACTGCCGGGGTCCCTCACTGCGCTCGGGATGACTCTCACACGCAGATGTGGGACACTTCCTGGGGACGAGCAATGCGCCAGCGGCGGGCTTTCGGGCGCGGCGACCAGGATGAGGAGGCACATTGAGCTATATCGATAAGACGCTGGTTCCCGGCGAGAAGGTCGTGTATACAACACGGCTGCACTGGATTGTGATGCTGGGCCATGTTTTTGGAGCGTGGTTGCTGTGGGTCATCGGCGGTTATCTGTTGTATTACGCATACGCGCATCCGGAGATGGAGCTGACCAACCGGCACATCGCGGAGTACGGCGGGGGCGCGCTGCTGGTTTGCGGGTTCATCGTAATATTTGCGGGCAGCATCCGGCGGAATGCGACAGAGATGGCGGTGACGACGCGGCGGGTGGTGATCAAGACTGGCTTGGCGAGCCGGAAAACCATCGAGATGCTCCTGAATAAGGTGGAGACGATCGAGGTGAACGAACCGGGGATGGGGCGCGTTCTTGGGTACGGGTCGATCACGATGATCGGTACGGGGGGAACTTCGGAGGCTTTTCACAAGATGGCGCGGCCGCTGGAGTTTCGGAGCGCGGCGCAACAGCAGATTGAGAAGCTGGGAGTGGGGATGCCGGTGGATCTTTCGCGCGCGGGAAAAGCGGATAGCGTGTAGCTGGAAGCTGGGGAAGGGGAGGCCAAAGCGCTGCCAGGCGTTCTGCGTTCGAGGCTCGGAAGGAAATAACGTGCTGCGCCGTATCCCAGGTTCGACCCCAGGGATGCGCGGCGCCCGGGTTTGTGACCGGGTCATGTGAGCGACAATAGAGAGTGATGGAATTTGTCGACTTACATTTGCAGTATCGGCACATTCAGGCGCGGGTCGATGCGCGGATGCGCGCTGTGCTAGCGCATCAGCGATTTATTCTGGGGCCGGAGGTCGCGGAGCTGGAGGAGCGGCTTGCGGCTCGGGTCGCGACGCGCCACTGTATTACGTGCGCCAGCGGGACCGATGCTCTGTTGCTGGCCTTGATGGCGCTCGGTGTTGGTCGCCGTCAGGACGGACAACCGGATGAGGTGATCACCAGCCCGTTTACGTTTTTTGCGACCGGGGAGATGATCACGCTGGCCGGGGCTCGGCCGGTATTCGTCGATATTGAGCCTGTCGGATACAACATCGATCCATCGAAGATTGAAGCCGCGATTACTCGGCGGACGAAGGCGATTCTGCCGGTGAGTCTCTATGGGCAGGCGGCGGAGATGGATGCCATTGACAAGATTGCAGCGCGGCATGGGTTGGCGGTGATCGAAGATGCGGCGCAGAGTTTTGGGGCAGTGTACAAAGGCCGCCACTCGGGGAATCTGAGCACGATTGGATGCACGAGCTTCTTTCCATCGAAGCCTCTGGGATGTTACGGCGACGGCGGGGCGTGCTTCACGAACGACGATGCGCTTGCCGGGGCGATGCAAGAGCTGCGTAACCACGGACAGGAGGGGCGGTACCGTCACACGCGAGTCGGGTTCAACGGAAGGCTGGACACACTCCAGGCGGCGGTTCTGCTGGCGAAGCTCGATGTTTTCGACGAGGAGCTGACCGCGCGGGGGGAGATTGCGAATCGGTACACAGCACTGTTACACAATGCGGTGAAGACGCCGCGAGTGCTGCCGGACAGGACCAGCGTGTGGGCGCAGTACACGATTGAGGTTGAAGACCGGCCTGCGGTGGAAAGCTCGCTCACGGGCGAGGGGATTCCGACGGCGGTGCATTACCCGACGCCTCTGCATTTGCAGCCTGTATATGTTTCGCTCGCGAAAGACAGGGGCTGGACGCGCGGGAGTTTTCCGGTGGCGGAGCGGGCGGCGGACCGGGTGCTGAGTTTGCCCATGCATCCGTATCTGACACCGTTACAAACTGAGACGGTTGCGGAGGCCGTACAGGCGGCGGTGCGTGGACCCGTGGGAGCTGGAGCGCGGAAGTCGATTCGATGAATGAGCGATGACACGTTGGTGATCGCGCTCGGGTGACGCCGGTGGGGGATGAGGGCGACGAATCTGGTGAGATAACCCGACCCGAAAGTGGGCATTGACATGGCGGGGCCTGGCCGTGAGAATGGCGTCAATTGACGGGCTGCCAGGAATCGGGGGGGGTGCATCGTACCGAGTCAAGGCGAGCCATGGGACGCCGCCTGTGATGCCCGAGCGAGAATCGAGCACGAGAAGGCCGCCGCGAGAATCGCGGCAGAAGCGGCGCGAGCCGGAGAAGGCGCATTTTGAGAGCGCGCTTTCGGGTGCAGCGCGATATTTCCGAACGGACTTTCCGAACAAGCAGGGTCTAAAGAAGCAGGAGTTTCCTGCTAGGGCGGGATTTTGCCGCAGCGAGCGAGAGGAGGCCAGCCAGAAACAAGCGCGCGATGAGAGCAAGACCGCCAGCAGTCCAGACAACGCCGTAGCCAGGCCGCTGACTGGATCATAATCACGGTCGAAGCACCGAGCACGACACAGGAGGAACGTATGCAGGAAGATCTTCAGATGCTGGACGAGTGGATACCGGAACAGATGGAACCAGGAACGCTCTTTGTGCTGGAGAATGCGGCGGCGATGGGCGATGCGCGCAATCCTTTTGTGGCGGTGCTGGCGTGCCCGAAATGCGGGGCGCTGGGGCTGATAACGCGAGCGCAGTTTGGGGGACTGGAGTCGATGATCTGCGGAGCCGATGTTTGCTCGGCGGAATATTATTTGCGTGGAGATGAGATCGAGTACCGGAAGCCGCACTAAAGCAGAGAGCAGGCAACAGGGAACAGGAAAAACCGAAAACGGGATTAAGGAAAAGCGTGCCGTGATGGCACGCTTTTTCACTGTCGGCATGAGGGTCTATCTGTGAATTAGCATGGGTTGCACAATGACTGCTGTGCGTGCCATGCTTCTTTGCGCTGGTGCGATTTTGTTCATCGGCGGGAATCTGGCGCGGGTGGCCGCGCAGGAAACCCCTCCCGTTCCTGCGCCGAATCCCTCGGCGCTACCCGTGGCGATCGACGTGGATCTGGGGCAGAAGATCGGAGCGTGGCGGCCGATTTACGCGTGGTTCGGCTACGACGAAGGCAATTACACGAACACAACGGCCGGTGTAAAGCTGTTGCGGGAGCTACACGATCTCAGTCCAGCGCCGGTGTATGTCCGCTTCCATCATCTCCTCAGCAGTGGCGATGGGACGCCGGAGCTGAAGTGGAGCTCGACGGGCGTGTACCACGAAGATGCGAACGGTAAGGCGATCTATAACTTCGTCATTCTGGATGGAATCTTCGACGCGCTCGTGAAAGCCGGCGTCCGGCCGTTTGTGGAGCTGGGCTTTATGCCGCAGGACCTGGCGGCGTCCCTGCCGAATCGGCACGAGCCGTACCAGGTGCATTTTCCTGGCAGCACGACGGCGGGGGCCTCTAACAATCCGCCGAAGGATTATGCGAAGTGGGGCGAACTGGTGCGGGTGGTCGCGGCGCATTTGGTGGAGCGCTACGGGCGACGCGCCGTGCTCACGTGGTATTTCGAAGTATGGAACGAGCCGGACATCGATTACTGGCACGCGTCGCCAGAAGATTACTGGAAGCTTTATGACTACGCGGTTGCGAGCGAGCGTGCGGCGCTTCCGGGCGCGCGCGTGGGTGGACCTGCAACGACCGGGCCGGGCGGTGCGAAGGCCGCGGCGTTTCTGGAGGGCTTTCTTCAGCATGTGAGCTCAGGCCGAAGCGCAGTCAACGGGAAGCCAGTTCCGCTGGATTTCATCTCCTTTCATGCGAAAGGACAACTGGCGCTGGAGGATGGACAGGTGCGGATGGGCCTGGATCACGAGCTGACGGATGCTGATCGTGGGTTTGCCATCGTCGCGAAATTCCGGCAGCTCCGCCATCTGCCGGTGATTCTGAGCGAGGCGGATCCGGAAGGCTGCGCAGCGTGCTCGAGCAGGCAAAACCCGGCGAACAATTATCGGAACGGAGCCCAGTATCCGGCCTACACGGCGGCGGCTTACAAAGCTCTGATCGATCTCGGAAACCGTCGCGGCGTGGATCTGGCCGCGATGCTGACGTGGGCATTCGAATTCGAGGGCAGAGACTATTTTCAAGGTTTTCGTTCGCTCTCAACGAATGGCATAGACAAGGCGATCCTTAATTTCTTTCGGATGGCAGGATTGATGAACGGTGAGCGAGTGAGAGCCACCAGCAGCGGCGCGATGACCCTCGACGGGCTGGTGAGCGGCCATGCCGCGAATAACAGGGATGTGGATGTTCTGGCGACTAAGTCCGCCGATGGCGCGGCGGCGTTGTTATGGAATTATGCGGCGACTGAAAGGGCCGGATCCCCATCGGTAGTATCGCTGCGAATGCGGCATGTGCCGCTGGGGATGGGGCGCGTGCTTGTTAGCCAATATCGCATCGACGCAATGAACAGCAATGCGTACTCGGTTTGGAAGGCGATGGGGTCGCCGCAACATCCGGCAGCAGAACAGCTGGCGGAGTTGCAGGATCGAGACGGACTGGAACTGATGGGACCGCCGCGGTGGGTGGAAGTGGAGGGCGGCTCGGTGACGCTGCAGACAGAATTGCCGGCTGAGTCGGTGGCGCTGGTCACGTTGCGCTGGGAACGGTGAGTGGATTTCGAAGGTTCGGCGCGCGGATAGACATCAGCGGCGGGTTTTTTCGGTGGGCACGATGACGGGTCGGCGGAGGGGAACCATCGCTGCGCCGGGCTGGCCGGCGGCGTGCTGCATGCGGGAGAGCATCTCGGTGCGGACGTAGTCGACGAAGTCCTGCATCTGATGGTTCATGGTCTCCATGCGCTCGCGCATCTGGAGGATGATGGCGATGCCGGCGATGTTGACGCCCAGGTCGCGGGCGAGGTTGAGGATGAACTCGAGGCGCTCCAAATCTTCATCGGTGTAAAGGCGCGTGTTGCCCTCGGTGCGCGAGGGCTTGAGCAGTCCTTCGCGCTCATAGAGGCGAAGGGTCTGGGGATGGATGTCGTACATCTCGGCTACAGCCGAGATCATGTATGCGCCTTTGGATTTGCGTTTCGTGGGCATATCCGATTCACATTATGCACTGCGGATGCGCGCGCGGATATGACAATCGTGGGGGGGCGGTCGCCGGTCTCCAAGTTTCGAGTTTCCAGTCTCCAGTGGCCGGTCGCCAGTCAACAGTCGCCAGTCAACAGTCGCCAGTCTCCACCTACGCGTGCTTTTCAGGGAGAATCGGGAAGATGCCTGCGGGGATTTCTTCGGCGATGGTTTGGCCCAGTGCGATACGGCGTGGGAGGAGATTGCGGAGTTGGCCTCCGAACATCTTGTAGGGGACGGTAACGTGGAGGGCGTGGCCGCTTTCCTGCTCGATGGTGAGGATGATGGCGTCGGTGAAGTTCTCCTCGGAGGGCCGGGTGAGGGTGACGTTGGCACAGAGGGCGACGGCCTGGATGGCGCCCTGGCGGATGCGTTTGGCGATGTGCTCGGCGAGAAGCTTCCAGAGGCGTTCGGGGTCGCGGGGGAGGCGGGGGACGTCGAGCGTTTCGCGAAAGACCTGGCCTTCGCGGTCGATGGAGAAGGCGAAGGGTGCGAGCTCGCCGTAACGTCGGAGGATGAGGCGTGCATAGGACATCGATGCGTTGAGGAGCTGGGTGGCGTGGCGATGGGCTCGGTCTTCGTTATTGTCGTGGACCGGAGTCGGTAGTGGGTTGCGGTGCGGGGCGCGCTTCATTGGGCGACGTCCTCGGCGGCTGAGTACTTGGTAGAGCCTTCGCGGTCGAGGCTGTAGACGCAGTGATCGTAGCCGCACCAGAAGACGGTGCGGTGGAGGGTGAGGCCGTTTTTCTCGGCGATGCGGCGGCTGGGGAGATTTTCCGGGCGGATCATGGAAATCACATGATCGCAGGCCAGGGTCGTGAAGGCATAGTCGCGAACGGCGCGTGCGGCTTCGGTGGCATAGCCGCGGTTTTGGTAGTCACGATGGACGTGGTAGCCGATTTCAAGTTCTGGCGGGCCGTCGATCGTTTGCCAGACGGCGCCGCAGTCGCCGATCAGGGTGTTTGAGTCCTTCAGGACGATGCCGAGCAGGCCAGTGCCTGTCGGGTAGCGAGCCGCTTGGCGTGCAATCCAGTCATCGACTTCCGTCGGGGTTAGGGCACGCGGGTAGAAGCGCATTGTTTCTTCGTCGCCGAGAACTGCATGGAGGGCGGGCGCGTCTTCGGGGGTCATGGGGCGGAGGTTGAGGCGGGCGGTGGTGAGGAGCACGGGTCATGCCTTCTTCGGCTTCTTTTTCGAGATGATGATGCGAATTCCTCGGGCTAACATTTCCGCATAGCGGCCTCGCTGGCCGCCTCGAAAATCAATCTCGCGCGGCATGTCAGGATGGTCGCGGGTCTTTTTGGTGCGCGCCACTGTTACTAAACCTTCGTCCAGATCGCTTCACGGGGGTCTTCGGGGTTGAGTTTGGCGAATTCGCGGAGGATTTCACGGGAGCGCTCGTCGCGGAGCTGGGGAACTGCAACCTCGACGGTTACAATTTCGTCTCCGCGCGCGCCTTCTTTCGTGGCCGAGGGGACGCCCCGATCGCGCATGCGGAGTTTTTGTCCGCTCTGGGTGCCCGGCGGGATGCGGAGCTGGGCGCGCCCGTCGATCGTGGGGACTTCGATGCGGCTGCCGAGCGCGGCTTCCGAGACGGTCACGGGAAGGGTGATATGGATGTCGTCGGCGGTGCGGGTAAAGACGGGGTGCGTGCCGCTGCGGATGATGAGGTAGAGGTCGCCGGGCGAGCCCCCGTTGAGTCCGGCGTTGCCTTTGCCGGCGAGGCGGATGCGCTGGCCGTCGCGGGTTCCGGGCTTGATGCGGAATTCGAGGGGCTCGGTGCGGTAAACGGTGCCTTCACCATGGCAAGTGGGGCAGGCGTTTTGCACCTTGCCGCTGCCGCCGCAGCGCGGGCACTGGATGTTGAACTTCATGCGGCCGCCCATCTGCGTAACCTGGCCCTGGCCGTGGCATTCGGGGCAGGTCTGCGAGCCGCCCGTAGAAGCCTTGCCGTGACAGCTCGGGCAGAGTTCCTGGCGCTGGATTTCGAGGCGTGCGACGCCGCCGCGGATAGCGGTCCAGAAATCGACGTTGACCTGGTATTCGAGGTGGGTGCCGGGCTGCGGGCCCTGGGCCTCGCGCTCACGGTTAAACATGCCGGAGAAGATGTCGCGGAAGCCGCCCCATCCTGCACCCGCGCCGCCAGCTGCGCCGGGCGCTTCTTCGGAGAAGTCGAAGCCGGAGAAGTCGAAGGGGACGCCCTGCTGCTGTCCGCTTGGGCCCTGGGCGTATCCTGACTGGCCGGCGCGGGCCGCGGCTTCGGCTGTGGCGGGATCGATCTGATCGGAGTAAAAGCCGAACTGATCGTAAATTTTGCGTTTCTTGTCGTCGGAGAGGATGTCGTTGGCTTCGGAGATTTCTTTGAATTTCTCTTCGGATTTTTTGTCGTTGGGATTGACGTCGGGGTGGTATTTGCGGGCGAGTTTGCGGAAGGCCTTGCGGATGTCGTCCGCGGAGGCGGTTTTCTTGATGCCGAGGAGGGCGTAATAGTCTTTGTGCTGGGTTGGTGGCATTCGATTTTTCGTCTCAGGCGATGGACGCGGGTTTCAGTTCTCCTGTTTTGGGGTTGCGGGGCGCGGGGCGGACTTCTCGGCGTATGGTCGAAGCGGACTCATCCTCGGCCATGTCCAGATCGTATTGCGTTTGCAGCCGCAGCCAGAAGTTGGGCGACATGCGGAAATAGCGGGAGAGACGCAGGGCGGTATCGGCGGTGATGCTGCGGCGCTCGTTGATGATTTCGGAGATGCGCGTAACGGGTACGCGGAGTGCCAGCGCGAGCGCATTTGCCGAAAGCCCGAGGGGCTTCATGAATTCTTCGCGGAGCATCTCGCCTGGATGCAGGGGTGACATCCTGAGCGTGCTGGGCTTAGTGGTAGTCGACAATTTCGACTTGCCAGGCATCTTCGTTCCTCCATTCAAAGCAGATACGCCACTGGTCGTTGATACGGATGCTCCATTGGCCCTCACGGTCGCCGCGCAGCTTTTCGAGCCTGTTGCCGGGCGGTTCTGCAAGTTCTTCAACCCGGTCGACGCTGGCTATCTGGCGAAGCTTGCGAAAGGCAATCCGTTCGATTGATCGAAACCGCCGGGTGCGGATACGGTTGGACAGCCGCTCGGTTTCCTTATCCGCAAAGGACCGGATCACCTGTTTAGCGTAGCACGTTTAACGTTCAACGTTAAGGGCGTTTTAGTTCCAGACCATCTGGGCGTCGACGGGTTCGATGCGCCAGAAGATGTCGGGTTCGACGTGGCGCATCTGGCGGACGAACTGGCTGGCTTGTTGCTCGTTGTCGAACATGACCTGGTTGGTGATTTGCCCTGCGCGCAGCTGTTCGCATTTCCAGAGTGTGCTTGTCATCGGGGACCTTTTCATCAAGTGGAACCACATCTCCTTACGGTTTGAACGTTTGGGGCGTTCCATTTGGAACGCCCCTTCGAAATCGAATCCGCACGCTGAATTCGTGCCCACTCAAACCAACACCGGGCTCGAATGAGTCACCCCCGGAGTTACTTATTCGGCTCGACGTCCACGTATTCGGCGTCGATCACTCCTTCGTCCTTCTTCTGGTCGCCGTTGGTTCCGGCGGCTGCCGATGTTCCGTCGGTGGGTGGTACGCCTGAGCCTGCTGTACTGGCGTTGGCCTTGTACATAGCCTCGGCGAGCTTGTGCGAGGCGGCGGTTAGTTTTTCGCGCGCCGCGTTCAGCTCGGCCGGGCTGGGCTGGCCTTCGAGGGTCTTCTTCGCGTCGGCCAGTGCGGTTTCAACATCGGCCTTCTCGGAGCCCGAGACTTTATCGCCGTTCTCCTTCAGCATCTTCTCGATGTTGTAGACGAGACCGTCGAGCTGGTTACGGGCTTCGATCTCTTCGCGCTTCTGCTTGTCCTCCGCGGAGTGGGCCTCGGCTTCCTTCGCCATGCGGTCCACTTCTTCCTTGCTGAGACCGGAGGACGACGTGATCTGAATCTTCTGGTCCTTGCCGGTGGCCGTGTCTTTGGCGGTCACGTTAAGGATGCCGTTGGCGTCGATGTCGAAGGTCACCTCGATCTGCGGGACTCCACGAGGAGCCGGCGGAATGCCGCTGAGCTTGAATTTGCCCAGGGTGCGGTTCTGCGCGGCCATGGGGCGCTCGCCCTGGAGGACGTGGACTTCGACTTCGGTCTGACTGTCGGCCGCGGTCGAGAAGGTCTCCGTCTTCTTAGTGGGGATCGTCGTGTTGCGCGGGATCATCGGCGTCGCTACGCCACCCAGGGTTTCAATGGCCAGGGTGAGCGGCGTAACGTCGAGGAGGAGCAGATCCTTCACTTCGCCGGCGAGTACGCCGGCCTGAACGGCTGCCCCGATCGCAACGACTTCATCAGGATTGACGCCCTTGTGGCCTTCTTTGCCGAAGAGGTCTTTGACGAGTTGCTGGATGCGCGGCATGCGGGTCTGGCCGCCGACGAGCACTACTTCGTCGATCTTGCTGGCATCGATGCCAGCATCGGCGAGGGCCTTCTTTGAAGGCTCGACCGAGCGCTGGATGATGTCCTCGACAAGCTGCTCGAGCTTGGCGCGGGTCAGCTTTTTGACGAGGTGCTTGGGACCGGTCGCATCCGCTGTAATGAAGGGCAGATTGATCTCGGTCTCGAGCGCCGTGGAGAGCTCGATTTTGGCGCGCTCTGCTGCGTCGCGAAGGCGCTGGAGGGCCATCTCGTTGCCCTTGGCGCGGAGGTCAAGGCTTTCCTCTTTCTTGAATTCATCGATGAGCCAGTCGACGATGCGCTGGTCGATATTGTCGCCGCCAAGGTGCGTGTCACCGTTGGTGGATTTCACCTCGATGACGCCCTCGCCGACTTCGAGGATCGAAATATCGAAGGTGCCGCCGCCAAAGTCGTAGACGGCGATGGTTTCGTCCTTCTTTTTGTCGAGGCCGTAGGCGAGCGCAGCCGCCGTGGGCTCGTTGACGATGCGCTTCACGTCGAGACCCGCAATTTTGCCCGCGTCCTTGGTGGCCTGGCGTTGCGCGTCGTTGAAGTATGCCGGAACGGTGATCACGGCTTCGGTGACAGTGGTTCCGAGGTGGTCTTCGGCGGCCTTCTTCAGCTTCTGCAGGATAAGGGCTGAAATTTCGGGGGGCGTATAAAGCTTCCCCTGAGCCTCGACGGCGACGTGATCGCCCTGCTGGACTACCTTATAGGGAACCATCTTCAGCTCGTCGCTGACTTCATTGAACCGGCGGCCCATGAAGCGCTTTATGGAATAAACGGTGTTGGCCGGGTTGGTGATGGCCTGGCGCTTGGCGACCTGGCCGACGAGGCGCTCGCCGGATTTGGTGAAGGCGACGACGGAAGGGGTGGTCCGGCCGCCCTCTTCGTTGGCGATGACTTTGGGTTCGCCACCCTCCATGACGGCAACGACGGAATTGGTCGTGCCGAGATCGATACCGATAATCTTTGCCATTGGTGTTGATGCTCCTGAGAAGTGCCTCGTTCCATGGCTAGGATGGCACTTGAGTGAGTTGTTGTCAATCTATCTGATGCGGACGGCAGCGATCAGGATGCAGAATGGGAAATGGCTCAAAATGGGGAATTTAGGAGTAGAATTTGCCGCAAAGTGTTGAATTCCACCGCCGCAGCTGCATCCCCGGCGGCCTCTGACGTATCCAAAACGAGGCACAGGACTTCCGGGCCTCCGCAAGCGTTCTCCCCACACTTTTCTTCCTTATTGGCAGGCATATGGCGGGCGAAAGCAGTCAGCAGGCGCAAAATTTTGGTGTGAATCCCTGGCTCATCGCGGTTTCCGTGATGTTGGCCACCTTTATGGAGGTGCTGGACACGGCCATTGCGTCGGTAGCGCTGCCCTATATTGCCGGGTCGCTCTCAGCGTCGAACGATGAAGCGACCTGGGTGCTGACCAGCTATCTGGTGGCGAATGCGGTGATTCTGCCGGCGAGCAACTGGTTCTCGCTGAAGTTTGGGCGGAAGCGGTTCCTGCTCACTTGCGTGGTTATCTTCACTATCGCCTCATTTTTCTGCGGGGCGGCTCCGACGCTGGGTTTTATGTTGCTCGCGCGCGTAATCCAGGGCGCAGGCGGCGGCGCGCTGCAGCCGCTGTCGCAGTCGATTTTGCTCGAGAGCTTTCCGCCGGAGAAACGCGGCGCGGCGATGGCGCTGTTCGCCTTCGGGGTGGTGGTGGCTCCGGTGCTGGGGCCGACCCTGGGTGGGTGGCTGACGGACACCTACAGCTGGAGGTATGCGTTCTACATCAATATTCCGGTGGGCGCGCTGGCAGTGTTCATGATTGGCCGGTACGTGAAGGATCCGGATTACATAACAAAAGGGCACGCGAGCCGGTTTGACGGGCTGGGGTTTGGACTGCTGGCGGTATGGACGGGATGCTTGCAGGTGATCCTGGACAAGGGGCAGGAGGACGACTGGTTTGGAGCGACGTGGATCCGCTGGGCGGCGTTTTTCCTGATCGTGTCGTTCACGTGGTTCGTGGTGCATTCGTGGCGGAGCAAAACGCCGCTGGTAAATCTGAAGACCCTGAAGGACTGGAATTTTGGGATCGGCTGCGCGATGATCGCGATGTTTGGCCTTTGTATCTACTCGATGATCACAGTGCTGCCGCTGTTTTACCAGGAGCTGCTGGGCTACACGGCTTTCACGGCCGGCTTGGTGGTGGGGCCCCGCGGGATCGGATCGATCCTCGGGATGCCGATCATCGGATATTTGGGGAACAAGGTTGACCCCCGGTATTTGTTGACCTTTGGGTTTGTGGGATTCGGGATCATGTCGCTGATGCTTGGGAATCTGACCCTGGGCATCAGCCCATGGACGCTGCTGGTGCCCATCGTGGCCACGGGGTTTGCGCTGAGTTTTGTCTTTGTACCGATCACCACCCAGGCCTACAGCACGCTCAGGAACGATCAGATCGGAAACGCGAGCGGAATTTTCAATTTGTTGCGGAACGTGGGCGGCTCGATTGGGATATCGATTGCGCAGACGCTGCTGGTGCGGCGGAGCGCGGCGCACCAGCAGCAGATTACCGGCTCGGTATCGACAACGCAGTACTGGTTTGAGCAGCAGCTGAGCGCGCTCACGGGGTATTTGTCGCGACGCACGGCGGCTCCGAACGCGGGGCATGCGGCGGCGGGGTTGCTGTATCAACAGGTGGGACAGCAGTCGCTGTTGTGGGCGTTTGTGGATGTTTTCAGGTGGATGAGCCTGATTTGTTTTGCCTGCGTGATTTTGGTTTGGTTCTTCAAGAAGGTGCGGCCGGGGGCGAAAGCGCCGGTCGGGGCGCATTAGGATCCGGAGTCTCTGCCCTGGCCGCTCGCTTTATTTTCTGCCACTTCTTCGAGGCGTATGAAGCTGCGGATGTTCTGGTCCCACGTTTCGATGGCTCCGCAGAGGATGTCGTAATACCAGCCGTGGACTTCAAGGGAGTTGTGGGCGATCGCACGCGCAACTGCGGCATGCGTCTTCAGGTTTTCGAGCTGCGCGATGACGTTGGCGTGGATGAGCGCGGTATGCAGCGTTGGGATGTCGGAGCGGTCGATGCCGGGAGGAAGGAACTTCCAGGCCGGCTCGACGTAACCGAGCCATCGGGCGGTGAGCGGCAGGCGTGCGAGGTCACGGGGGAAGCCGGGGTTGGTGGGTTCGGGCAGGACGGCCTTGATGGCGCCGCAATCCGAGTGGCCGCAAACGATGATGTGGTTGACGTGGAGGACTTCGACGGCGTACTCGATGGTCGCGGAGACGCCGCCGGGCATGGCGCCATGGGGAGGGACGATGTTGCCAGCGGTGCGGCACAGGAACATGTCGCCGGGTTCGGTCTGGAAGATGAGGGCGGGAACGACGCGGGAATCGGCGCAGGTGATGAAGAGGACATCGGGCTTCTGCATGTCGGCCAGAAGGTGGAACTGGTCCTTCATGCCGGGGAACACTTCGCGGCGGAAGCGGGCGTAGCCGTCGAGGAGACGCTGCATTATAGGTTACAGGTTACAGGTTTGAGAGTGGAGGGTGCGACGGTGCGGCTCGTAGGAACACGGCCAGAGCGAGCCCAGATGGTTCCGTATCACCGGAAAGCCACTGCGACACGGCCTGCCTGCTAACCCCGAAAGACTTCCCAATCGTGAAGAGCCGCATCCGTTTCTTAACAGGTTGAGCTTTGGTAGGGGATCGGCTGCGATCAGAGTGGCCTCGGAAAGATCAGGCCGGGTGAGACCTTGAAGTTCAGGAAATGGCCTGGCTGGACTGAATCTGGATATATGGTTGTGTCCTGCAGGATGTCGTACGTGGCGTAAGGTGAATGTCGCGATCTGCTGTCTTACCTTCAATTCTTTGCAGACTTTTTCAGTTTTGCCCACCGTGCTCTCTGTCCGGCTGCGATCCGTGCGCGGGCTTCTGCGCTCATGCTGTGTTTTTTCCGTTTTGGCATCTTTCCGGCAGCCCACCGTGCTTTTGTAGCGGCACCGATCCGCGCGCGGGCTTCGGCGCTCATCACAGAGCGCTTTCTCCTGGCGGGCTCGGCTATGCGCCCATCCTGGCCGGCCAGAAGCGCGCGGGCTTGCTCAAGACGGGTAATTTCAGAATTAATAGTGGAAAGTAGTTCGGTTAGGTTCATGGCGATCAGTGTAGCTCAACAGCACAGTTATCCAGGGGGTTGTAAATGGGGCGGCAGGATGGCGGATGGCAAGAAGACGAGTGAGAGAACTGGCCTGGGTTGGAATCATCCCTAGGCTGTGAGTTGGGAGATACTCCTTAAGAAGGATATGGCTCGGCTTTCCGGGCGGAGGATACGCCCGTACTTTTGCCGATCACGAACCTTTTGGAAAGCTTCAAACCCCACCGTAGCAAAGTGTGTGCTTGGCTGCCCTGGTGGCGAAGGTCGCTGACGGCCGGGTGTGGGAAGGATGGTGCGCCCGGAGAGATTCGAACTCCCGACCTGATGCTCCGGAGGCATCCGCTCTATCCAGCTGAGCTACGGGCGCGTTGTTTCAGGATACTACGACGAGGACGCAGAAATCGCGGTGCGCGCGGCCTCGGCGACGGCGCCGATGTGGGCGGGACCAGTGCGGCAGCAGCCTCCGACGGCTTGGGCGCCAGCGGCGTACCACGCGCGGGCCAGCTCGCCGAAGTGGGCGACTGCGGATTCGCCGTGCCAGGCGTCGCCGGGTATGGAACCTGGATGCCAGGAATCGAAATTCCGGGAATCGAAATGCCAGGTGCGCGAGGCGGCGTCCCAGATTTCGCCGGAGTTCGGATAGACGATGACCGGCAGTGTTTTATGCTTGCTGGCTTGTTTCTGGGCCTCATTACAGCCTTCCGATCCGGCGCGGGTTTCCGCGATGAGCGCGGCGACCAGATGAGGCGCTGTGCAATTGATGCCGATGGCGGCGATTTGCGGCGATCGGGTGAGCGCCTCGGCGCAGGCGCGCAGCCGCTCGCCATGGGCGACGTGGGCGGCGTCGCTGCAGGTAAAGGAGATCCAGGCGGAAAGCGCGGGGGTCTGCTCAAGGGCGCGCAGAATGGCTAGGGCTTCTTCGAGCGACGGGATGGTTTCGAAGGCGACGAAATCGACGCTGGTATCGGCGAGAACGGCAAGGCGCTCGGAGTGGAAGACGACCAGGTCGTCGAAGCCGATCGCGTAGAGGCCGTGGTATTCCGCTCCGTTGTGGAGGGCCGCGCCGTAGGGGCCGAGCGAGGCTGCGATCCAGACGCGGCGGGGACATTCGAGGGCATAGAGGGCGCGGGTCTGCTCGGCGATCTCGACAGAGTGAAGGAGGGCGGTGGCGGCTCGACGGGCGGGGTCAATTGGTTCGGCAGCAGGCGGCTGGGCGAGTTCGCGGTAGCCGAGCGCGGAGATCTGGTAGCTTGCGGTCGAAATGCAGTCGGCTCCGGCGCGGAGATAGTCAAGATGAACGGCGGCAATGGTTGAGGGCGCATGGTCCAGCACATGCGCAGACCACAGCGGGCCGGAGATGTCCGCGCCGCGGTGTTCGAGCTCGGTGGCGAGGCCGCCGTCGAGGACGCGGATCTTCGAAAAGGCGAGGGAGTTAAGCGGAGTCACGAAGATGCATCACGCAGAGAAAAGGACCGGGACGAGGCTCGGCCCTGTGGTTCATTCTCTATTGTGACGCAGGGAGAAGGGAAATCTGCGCGACGGAAGGAATCAGAGAGTGTTGCCGACGGTGTTAAAGAAGGTGGAAATCCTTGTGGCAAGAGTATTCATGGATGCGACGAGCGCGAGAGCCATGACGGCAACGATCATGGCGTACTCGATCAGGTCCTGGCCGGATTCGTCCCTGATGAAGTCGATGGATCTCTGTGATGCGACGATCATTGCAGTCTCCTAAGGGCTGTGAGCGGCGGCGGGTCAAGGCCAGGCGACGCTGGGCGGCGATAGTGAGAGTGGACTACGGCGGTGACGGAACGACAATAGCTAAGCGGTGCTATTACTTCAGTCATGGCGAAATGGTGGAAGGGTCCGGCGCGCGAGAGACTCATTTACGGCGCCGGAGTCAAGTTGGTTTGCCGGGTACGCATGAGTGGGATAAACTGAAGAAACGTCGGGGCTAAACCCACGTGTCGGGGAGTGGCTCAGCCTGGTAGAGCACCTGGTTCGGGACCAGGGGGTCGGAGGTTCAAATCCTCTCTCCCCGACCATTTCTGGAATCAACGAGTTACTCTCTCACCGACCATTTATTTGTTCATCTCTCACGAACCTCTCCAGTGTCTGCTTAAGTCGGGACTGTCCTTTCGAGCGACGGATTCTATTGCAAACATCTGAGCTTCAGTTTTTGGGCAGAGATGCCTGCTCGGGCCGGCTAGCTCTTTCGCGCCCCTCCCCTTGACGAGGGTCTGGAATCGCCAGCGTCCAGTCGCCGGCGCCATCCGCGATTCATCGCGGGCTGGCCTCCCGGCTGGACATATAATCGGTTCCCAGAACCGGCAGTCTGAAGCATCCCCATTTGCCGTTAACATTGCAGGGCCGCGCTGCTTTTGGCGGGCTCGGTTTTTCCCCCAGTCATCCTCACGTGGAGTGACTGCTATGTCTGCACCGCGAATGGACGAGGACCCGACTGTTTCGCTGAGCGACAGCGACAGTGGGCGGGGTCCGGTTGAAGTGCCGCCGGCCAGCAAGGCGTGGGGCGACTTTCGTCTGGTGGAGCGCGTGGGGCACGGCGGGTTCGGCGAGGTGTATCGCGCATGGGATCCCCGGCTGGAGCGCGAAGTTGCGCTGAAGCTGCTGCTTCCAGGCTCGGTGAGCGGCGACGAGGAGTATCGGGCGCTGCTGCGTGAGGCGAGGGCGCTCGCTTCTCTGCAACACCCCAACATCGTGCATGTTTACGGCATCGATCGGCACGATGGGCGGGTGGGGTTCTGGACGGATTTCGTGCATGGCAAGACGCTCTCGGCGCTGATTCGGGCACAGGGGGCGTTTGGATATCGCGAGGCTGCGCTGATCGGCCTCGATGTGGCGCGGGCGCTGAGCGCGGTGCACCGTGCTGGGCTTCTGCATCGGGATATCAAAGCCGATAACGTGATGCGGGAAGAGGGCGGCCGCATTCTGCTGATGGATTTTGGGCTGAGCACGTTGCCGCAGCGGCAGCAGGACATTTCGGGTTCACCGAATTACATGGCTCCGGAGTTGTTCCAGGGGAAGCCGGCCAGCGTCGCGTCAGACATTTATGCGATGGGGGTGCTGCTCTACTTCCTGGTGACGGGGGAGCATCCGGTGAAGGTGAGCAAACGCCCGTTTGCGGAGGCGGTTGCCGCTATCAGCGAGCGGCGTTCGCTGATCGATCTGCGGCCGGATTTGCCGGAGTCGTTTCTGCGGACCGTGAATGTGGCGACGGAGATCGATCCGGCGAAGCGGTTTGCGAGCGCGGGGCAGTTGGCATCGGCGCTGGCGGAGTCGCTGGGAGCTTCGGTGCCTGCGGAGGTGTCGGGGGCGCCGTTACGAAGACGCGGCAAGCGGTGGGTTTGGGCAGCAGCGATTGCTGCGGCCGTGCTGGTGGTCGCGGTCGGTTTTGGATTGTGGACGGGGAAGGTCCAACGGTGGATGCATCCGGAAGCGGCGGGGGTACCGGCGGGAACTCCGGCCAATGCTTATGACGATTATCAGAAGGCTGCGGATTTGATGCAGCATTCGTATAAGGCGGCAAATATCGATGCGGCGGCGGCGGGTTTTCAAAAGGTGCTCGCGGAGGATCCCACGTTCGCGCTGGCAGCGGCGGGTTTAGGGAATGCGTGGTTCCTGCAATACCGCAACAATAAGGATGCGAAGTTGCTGGACCAGGCGCGGGCGGAGGAGATGAAGGCGCTGCAGATGGATGCGAACCTTGCACCGCCGTACGTGACGCTGGCGCGGATCTCGGCGACGGAGGGTCAGACTGCGCTTGCGCGGCAGCAGGTGCAGAAGGCAATCGCGATCGATCCGCACAATGCGGAGGCGTACGGCTCCGCACTGGCGGAGATCGATCAGACGGATGGGCGGACGCAGGACGCGATTGCCGCGATGCAGAAAGCCATCGATCTGGATCCGAGTGATTCGCGCTGGCCTGTGCGATTAGGGGCGATTTACTTCAACAGCGGAAAAATGGAAGAGGCCGCGGCGGAATGGCAGAAGGGGGCGGAACTCGACCCACAGAACAGTAACGCATTTTTCAATCTCGGCATCGCCCGGATGCAGCTCGGCCAGTTCGATGAGGCACGGAAAGACTTTGATAAGGTTCTGTCGATCCAGCAAGACCCGGATGCCTACACACAACTGGGAGCGTTGTCTGAGCTGCAGGGCGATTATGGCCAGGCCGTGAGCATGGATCAAAAATCTATCGCACTGCGACCGGGCGATTATCAGGAATGGGGCAATCTGGGCAGCGCATATCTGTGGGGTGGTCAGCGTGAGAAAGCGGTGCAGGCCTATCGCAAAGCCATCGAGTTCGCGGAAGCGCAAAACGCGAAAACGCCCGGCGAACCGCTTCTCCTCGTTCAGCTTGGCGATTACTATGCGTCCTCTGGGCAGCCGGGGCGGAGTGAGGTGCTTTTACGCAAGGCGCTGGCGCTTTCTTCCGATGACCCTAATATCGAATACCGCGCCGGCGAGACGTACGAAATCCTCGGACAACGCGCGAAGGCGATTCCGCTGATCGCGGAGGCTCTTGCGCAGGGCTATCACTCGGCGGAATTCCAGCGGAGTCCGGAGCTCAAGTCCTTACGCGCCGATCCAGCTTTCCAGACGGCGCTGAGCCAGGCGAAGACAGAAAGTGCGTTGGACAAATCCAAACAATTGCAGTAACGTGGCGGCCATGGCCAACACGGATATCACAATATCGAAGCAAGATGGCGTGCTCGTCCCGAGTCAGCATTCGGTTCCGGTCGTCCAGGGGGACACGGTTACGTTCTCCACGAAGAGTGACAGCGCGACTCTGTTTTTTTCACCCGACGCGATTTCCATTTTGTCGCCAGCGCCCTCGTCGCCGGTGACGATTGCCGCGGGCGGAAAGACGGCCTTCACTTTTACAGCTGCGAAGACAGGGGCTTATAGCGTCTTCTTTGAGCCGAATGCTTCGTCGCCACCGCCAGGCTTCCCCGTTCGCCCATCGAACCTCCTGCTGCTAGAGATCGACCCGAGCCACGTGAACTTTGGCGGACCAGGCGGCGGTCCCCAGACGAGCGGTTAACCAAGCAGTCTGCATTAGCTACTGCAGATCCTTAATCCGCAGACGCGCCGCGGGATCGCCGAGCACAATATAGTTGCGCGCGTCGTTGCGGGCGATGGTCAACGCTGTGCGGGCTGCGTCGTTCAGAGGCTGGGGCGCGTTCGGATCGGTCGATGCCGTGCGCGCTTCGGATTCGGCCAGATAGGCGCAGAGGTGGCTCCAGCGGTCGCTGAGACAGTCGACGGCGTAACCGGCGCGACGGCCCATCATGAGATACGTCAGCGGATCGCGCACAGCCTGGACCTGCGGCGAGCCGGTTACATCCTGAAAAGCGTAAGGAAAAGCCAGGTCGATGTGCGCGATGACGGCCAGCGTGCCGTGGGCGAGCAGCGCCTGGGGAAGAGCCGCGATGAGCGGGGCAGGCGCGACAGGAATCTGCGCACCGTTGGGTCCGAAGTAGTAGTTGTTATCGGCCGGACAGCCCCCGCTGTAACACGCAAACAGGAATGCCATGGTCCCCTGCAGCCTGGCGTCGGCGGGGATATCTTCCGCGGACATCAGATTATTGGTGTTGGCGGGGGTGCCCTGCGTCCACTCCTGGGTAAAGAGCGAGCCCTGCATGCGGCGCTGGAGCGCGGGGTCGGTGATCGAATATTCGGCGCCGTGTGAGCCGGTGAAGAAGACGGCTGGCGGGCCGCCGGTCAGGTTGCCGCGCAGCATGTCGATGAATTGCTGTTTGGTAGCCTGTTTGGGGCTCGAAGTGGTGAAGGCGTCGAGGGTGAACTTTGCGTTGCCGCAACCGAGCGGGTGCTTCGCGTCGAGGAAATTGGGAACGAGCGCGTCGGAGAGCATGCCGGTGGCGATGTCTCCGTCGTTGTGGGTGATCCAGACGGCGGCGTTTTTGCGCTGGACGGGATGAAATGTGGGGCTCTCATATTCGACGACGGCCCGGGCGTAGCGGCCGTAGTCCTCGATATTGTCGAAAGCGAGGCGCCCGACGGCCCACTGCATCTTGAGCAGGTTCTGGAAGTCGAAGGGGATGCGGTCGGGTCTTCCGACGATGAGCACGTAGTAGGGCACGCCGGCAGTGGGATCGACCTGCGCGGTGAGCGAGACGCCGCGGTACTGGGCCCAGTTGTCAGCGGTCTGGCCTGGGCGAACGCCTGAGTCTTCGCCTTCGAAAATTTTGAAGAGGTTGTCGTCGGCCACCTGAGCGTGGCGCAGGTCGATGAGCGGCTGCAGCTGCGCTTTGATGGCGGGGTCGGCGTCCGACGCAAATAGAATCGACCAGCCGGTCTGGGTGAGGTCGTCAGGGTCGCCGACGCTCGAATCGGTGGAGAGATGTGTGGAGTTGATACTGCGCTGCGCGGCGCCAGGCAAGTCGGGCGCGATTTGGGGAAGGCTCTCCGGTGGAAGCACGGGCGCGGACGCGCCGGTCTCGGCTGAAACGAGAAGCGGAATGGGCACGGCGGATTGGGTGGACTGCGGGTTCGTACTCATGTCGACCTCTTTCGCCTGGCGGACGCAGGAACCACTGTGGTAGTGCGGGGCGGGGCGGCAATTTGTGCCTCCTATGGTAGCGTTTCACCATGCCGGTTTACCGCAAGATAGCTGTGGTCGAACTGGAGCTGCCCAGCGGAGCGATGCAGACGAGCCTGCCGCTGGCCTGCGAGCGGGAATTCGGGGTTCTGCTGACGATTGAGGGCAGGACGTATCCGGCCCAGGCCTTCCAGTCGCCGATCAACGATGAGCAGTGGCGGGAGTTCATCCGGCAGCTGCGGGACTGCAATGTAAATCGCGATGTGAAGACGGGATACCGCGGGGCGACGGCGATCCGGGCACTGGGCCGCCTTTTGTATCAGTCGCTGGCACAATTAAGCCCGGCGCTGCGCGCATTTCTGGATCAGGCGGGAACCGCGCGGCGGCTGGTGATCCAGACCACGCGGCCGGAGCTGCATCTGCTGCCGTGGGCGGGGATGTATGACGAGGCCGGCCACCTGCTGGCGGCCGGTGATCTGTCTGTTGTGCATGCGTGGGATGACTTCAATGCGCTGCCGCTGGCGACGCAGGGTCAGTTACAGCTGGCGAAGGTGCTTGGGCAGGATACGAATCAGCGCACTGCAGCTGCGCTGGAGGGCCTGCAGCGGACTCCGGAGATTGTGCAGCAGGATGCAACGGATGCCTTCGAGGCAGGCCGGGCGGTGGATGCGGTGGACCTGCTGCATCTGGAAAAACACGGGAACGCGGTGTTGGGAGAGACAGGACAGGTAGCTTCCGAGGCGCTGGGAGCGATGTTCGCGCAGGCGAAGATCGCGCTGCTGTGGAGCTGCTATTCGGGCGCCGCGAATTCGTGGGGCGAGTCGCCGGCGCTGGCGCTGCACCGCAACGGCGCGGGGCTGGTGCTGTCGTTTTTGGCCGAGTTGCACAACGAGGATGCCGGATCGATTGCCGAGGCTTTTTACGCGGATGTGTTTGGGCCGTCGGCGAGCCGGGACCCAGAGTCGGCGCTGTTGCGCATCCGGTGTGCGAAGGCGGCCACCGAGTTCGCGTTCGCGAACTGGGCTTCGATGACGGTGTACCTGCGCAGTCCGCTGGATATGAGCGCGCTGCCGCTGAATGGGCCGCGCGTACCGGCGGCTGAATGGCTGACTGAAGCGGGGGCGGCCGAGGCGGCTGCGGCTGAGGATGCCTCCGGCGCGTTCTGGCAATCAATAGCCACGCAGGTGCGCGATTTGCAGCCCGGAGCGATCGGCGAGATCAACGCGGCCGCCGTGTCGTTTACGCAGGTTCCAACGGCGGCTTTCCATGACTGGCGCGGCAATGTCATCCGGCTGGATGAGTCGATGGGTGCGATGCCCGACGACGCCACGCTGCGCGAACTGGGCCTTGCGCCGGAGCATGCGCCCACCACGGACGCGGCGGATAGGCTGGTGTGGTTGTTCAGGCAAATCGAGCGGTTCGGCTCTCCCCTTCTGGTTTGGACGCACGCCGCGGCGCGGCATCTGGAGTTTCTGGAAACTGCGCAACCGAGCCCCACGCTCACGTTCCTGTTGCTGTACGGCCCAAAGCCCGAGCAGCCAGGCCTGGTCGAGCTGATGAACGACAACCGGCTGGAGGAAGCGCTGGCTGCATGCGCGAACCTGCCGCAGGGGTGCGGAGACGAGCAGCTTTTTGCGGCCTTCTTCGCAGCCGTCCGAAGCGAGCAGCCGGAGCGAGCGCTCGAATTTATCGCGCGCGTCGGTAGCCGGCAGGAGCGGTTGTTGCTGATGGGCAATTACCTGAGCCGCAATCCCGGGACGACGTTCGACGACGGCCTCCTGGCTTCAGTGGGGCCATTTGGCCAGGGTCCGGCCCCTCGCACCGCCGAGGATTTCTACTGGCTTGCGATCCATGTACCGCAGGGCGAGGCGACTCTGCGGGAGACGGGCCGAGCCATCCACGAAATGGCCTATGCTCACCAGGGTCGCGGCCAGACCGAGAAAGCCGAGGCGATGATGCGCAGGGCACTCGCGGACATTGAGGCTAGTGGCCAGGACATCAGCGTGCAGCGGGATGTGCGATGGTACACCGGGCTGGCTACGACGTTGCGGGACTGGGCCGATCTGCTGGCGGGCGAGCCGGAACGGCGGCCGGAGGCTTTCGAACTGCTCGAAAGGGCAAAGACGATCCAGGCTTTCCATGGCATGCGGGTGGCGCTGGCGTATTCGACGAACACTGCAGCGCGACTGGCATTGGCCGAATCGCGCTATAGAGAAGCGATCGACCTGGCAGTGGAAGCGGCGAACCGCTTCGTGAGGTGCAACAACTGGCGCGGATGGTTTGAGGCACATCGCATCCTGTTCGACGGCCTCGCGGAAACCCGCGAAACCACGCGCATGCTCAGCATAGCGAAACTCGCCAACGAGAAACTCCAGCTTTCCAACCTTCCGGAGCCGAGGCGCGAAGAGCATCGGGAGGAACTCGCCTTTCAGCGTGCGCGGGCCCACTGGATTGCAGGCGAGTTAGCTGAGGCACGTGAGGAACTTGAGATGTTGCGGGAGGAGCTGGCCGCGAAGGAGAAGAAGCCGGATCCCAATGTGGAAAGGCTTTACGACTATCTGAACTTATCGCCCGCCGCCCACGGGAGCAGGAACTGAGGCCTGCGGCGCGGGAATTTCCTGGGAGTTTGTCGAAGTTTTAGTGGGTGCTCTGCAGCGCCTCTTGCGAAGCGGCGTAGATACCCTTCAGGTCAGCGCGATCAAGAACCTTGGAGGAGTTATCCTCCTTGCTGATTCCGTCCAGAATGCGAACTACACCACGGTAGTTGATGGTGGCTTCGCTCGCCTTGCCGCTCTTTGCCAGCAGCGAGGCCTGAAGATATTGGGTCTGGGCCTGCAGCACGCGTAAGCCGAGATTTTCCGCCCTGGCCAGAGTAAGTCCCAGTTCCTGCTGAGCTGCGGCGTTGTTCTTAGCGGCAAGTTCCGCCTGTGCAAGATAAACAGAGCACTGAACGGAGAGTGCTTTCAGGCCAAGCTCGTCCGCATCCTCGGCCAACTTCTTCAATACGGGGATCACGGCCGGCGCATGTCCCGCGGCCAGATCGCTCTTCGCGCGATTGACCTTCGAGAGCAGGATCACTTCCTTGTCGGATGTCTTCGAGGCGGTATCGAGAGCGCGATCGTATTGCTGGCGGGCGTTGTTATAGTCGCCCTGGTAAAAATAGATGTCGCCAATCCAGTTCGTCGCGAGCGCGGCAGCCCAGTCGTTCTTAATCTGATGGGCGGTATTCAGAGCTTCGTCCAGGCTCGCCCGGCCTTCCTGGCCGCGGCCCACCTGTGCCAGAAGATCGCCCCAGCCACCCACAACTTCCACGTTGAGCGAGGTGGTCTGTTTGCTTTGACGGATTATCGTCAGCGCGTCCTTCATGGAACTGAGCGCGGCGCCGTAGCGCCCCTGCGCCGCAAAAATCTTTGCCATGCCGTTCGATTCCTCGGCAACATCGATCTGATCGTTGATGCCGCGGAAGGTCTCAATTGCCTTCAGATAGTCGGCGAGCGCTGTATCGAATTGCCCCAGCTTGGTATTGACTTCAGCCAGATTATGCAGCGACTCGCCAAGATCGGCGGGAACATTGAGCTTCTGGCGTAAGTCATAAGCCTGCTCAAGGTAAGTGAGGGAATCCTGGTAGGCTCCCTGATCCATCTTGATGCTGCCGATGTTATTCAGGCAAAGAGCTTGTCTGGATTGGTCGCCTGACTGGCGTTCGATCTGCAAAGCTTTGGTGAAATAATCGAGAGCTTCGGCGGACTTGCCGTGATCGTGGTAGAAAGAGCCCGTGTCGATGAGCGAGCTGCCAATGCCGGCCTGATCGCCAATCTCGGTTCTGACCGCCAGCGCTTGCTTATAAGTGGCGATCGCCGCTTCGGCCTTTCCCTGGCTGTCCTCGATGGCGGCTATCTCGTTCAGGCTGGCAGCCTCGCCCCGCTTATCCGGAATCTGCTGCTTAATCGCCAGGGAGTCCTGAAAATTGCGCAGCGCGTCGTCGGGGCGGTTCAGGGATAGGTAGGCGATGCCCGTGGCCTGCAGAATATCGGCTTTTTCCTGCTGGTTATCGAGCTCGGTGGCAAGCGGCAGAGCGCGGCCGAGGAAGTCGAGGCCGCCGTGTGGATCGCCGCTTTTGATAGCTACCCGGCCGCTGGCCAGCAGAGCGGCGACATTCTTGGGGTCGCTCGCCAGCACGGCGGCCAGGCGTTGCTTCGCTGCGGGATAGTCGCTGTTCTGCTCGTACAACCGCGCCAGGGCAAACTGCACTTCGCTATCGGACGGATCGGCCGCCGCCAGCTGTTGATATGCGTTGATCGCCTTCTGCGTATTGTTGTTGATTTCGGCGTTTTCGGCTTCGATGAGATAGCGTTCCTGCGCCGGCAGAGATTCGCTCAGCTCCATCGCGGTGCGGGAATTGGTCTGAGCCAGATCGTCGTGACCGAGGTTCTTCAGCGTTTCCGCCAGCTTCGCGAAAGCCAGAGCGAAGTTCGGATCGGCCGTGGTAGCCGCCTGAAACTTCTGTTCCGCATCGCTGTTCTTGTCGGCCCGCTCCAGCGCCAGCCCTTCCTCATACTCGTGCAGCGCATCGACCGAGGTAGTGGACGGGCGCTCGGAATGAGCCTTCAGCTCCTTGAGCACTTTTGGATCGGCCGTCAGTTTCTCCCGCAGCTGACCGGCCAGCTTGTCCACACCCGCCAGCAGATCCCTGTCCTGCGAGACGTCCGTCGTCACCGTGGAGCGCGTGTCGTGGGCGAGATCGAGAAGGGTGGTGTTGATACGAATCTGGCTGCCGGCCTTGATGTATTGTCCAAAGACCACGGTCTGCGCGTTGGTGAATTCGGCGACGCGGCGCAACGTGGGCACATCCACCTGGGAGTTGGCGGAGACGTGCAGATCGCCAAGCACCTGCTGCATGCGATCCTGCGAGACCATCCGCACCGCGGCCGACTGGCCGATGTCGGTGCCCAGCATCTCCGCGAGGCTCGATCCCAGCCAGTCAAGAGACGGATCGAGTGAGGCATTGTAGAACGGCATGATGGCGAGCGAGGTAGCTGGGGCGGTCGCGACTGGCGTTTCCGCATAAGTCCCCGAAAAATGCCGGATGGCAACAGGGATCGCGGCTGCCAGCGCGATTACGATTACCCCGCCGCCGATAGCTGTGAGCCAGCGGCCACTAAGACCGCTGGACGGCACGTCCGCCGGGAACTGCAGGCTGGCCGCGGCGGCCTTGCCGCGCCATGCTTCGAGATCGTGCAGAACTTCGCCAACGTTCTCGTACCGGAGCTCGACGTCGGTTTCGAGGCATTTCGCAATAATGTCGCTCAGCGCGCCGGGGATGGTCTCATCCAGTTTCACCAGTGGTTCGGCGCGGTCGCGAGTCCGCTTCAGCAGGCTGGCGATAGCGCTCTCGGCGCGAAACGGCATAACGCCGGTGAGCATCTCGTAGCCGATCAGGCCGAGGGCGAATATGTCGGAACGCTGATCGAGATCCTTACCGAGCGCCTGCTCGGGCGACATATATTCCATTGTCCCGACCAAAGCGCCGGATTGCGTCATGCCATCGCCTTCCATGGTGCGGGCAAGGCCGAAGTCCATCACCACCACGCGGCCGGAGTTCTCTCGCATCACGTTTTGCGGCTTCAGGTCGCGGTGCAGAATCCCGACGCTGTGCGCGGCTTCCAGCGCAAAACAAATCTGCTGCAATATCTCCACCGTCTCGTCCGAAGGCATCTTGCCGCGCTCCTCCATGATGGATCGCAGGTCTCGGCCTTCGACCATCTCCATGGTGACAAAGCGCAGGCCGGAGTCCTCTGCAAGGTCGTACATACGGACCACGTTGCGGTGGGTGACTTTGACGGAGAGGCGGAGTTCCTGCTTGAAGCGATCGACAATGGCGGTGTTGCGAGCCAGTTCCGGCCGGATGACCTTAAGCGCAACCAGGCGATCCAGCTCGCGATCCTGCGCTTTGTAGACCGAGCCCATGCCACCGGTGCCGAGCACGGTGAGAATCTCGTAGCGCGCGGCGAGAATGGTTCCGGGCTCGAGTTCGGGTCCGCCTTCGGTCCAGGCTCCCGCCGAAATGCGACTGGCGGGCCGGCTCTGCGCGGGCGGCGCGCTCTCGACGCCGGCCATGGTTGGCGCGCCGGGCGCCGGTGCGCCGGTGCGCGAGGGCGGCACCAGGGTTTGGGCATCCTGATCCTGCGAACCCCTGGACTGATTCCCAGGGGCCTGGACCGGACGCGGATCATCGCTCGAGCTGCTGAACGTGGCTGTGCCAATCTGCGTAGGCATGTCGCTTGCCGGTCGATTGGGTTGGTTTTTCATGCCAGTGCGATCTGGAGCGCACACACCGGGAAAGAGGGAGAAAAAGCCCCGGGATCGTGCTTGTCAAGAATATAACGTGTCCGCGCCGTGTGCTTTTCCGAAAATGGGCTGGTGGGTGGGACACACCTCCCGCTCGGCAGCGGTGTTCGCGCAGTTACTCAATACTGAATGACTGCGATGGAGCCGGCTCGATCAGGCCAGATGCGGTGGGTGACCGTTACAGAAACGGGAGGTGAGGTGACGGCGACACCTGAAGAGTCGATGCCATTGGTCACAAGCGTAAATGTGTGATCGTAGCCGATCGGTATGCCGCCGGAGGGTGTGTATGTGAAGGTCGCGGCGTTGGGCGCAATGGCGGAGTTGATCGCCGTACCCGCTGTGACGTCAGTCAGAGTAAATCCCGATATGCAGCGTTTTGTGACAGTCGCGTTGCAATCCGGGACCAGGGAGTTCAGGGAGTTATTCCACGTAAACAGTATTCTCTTGCCAGGCCGGGCGAGATAAGCACCGAGCAGCACCAGGGCCACGACGACTCCGATGATTGCGATCAGGATTCGTTTCATTTCACATCAGTGTATAGCAGGCTGGCCAATGTAGGTACCGGAATTCCTGCTCACGGAAAACTCCGCCGGCATTGGGCAATGCGACAGGGCGATCTTACGGACAGGCGGTTTGCCCAACGTAAGTTATGCAATAGCACTGCGGTAATGATAACCAGTCTCTTGCCTAAGATATCGGCAAGTACCACAAATTGATGGTCAAATGCTCACGTTCCGTGTCACGAATACCTCCCAGCTTTGCTTCGAGGCCGGGAGCGTGAGGTCTGGCGTGCCTGGAGATTGTCGTTTTCAGATCCGGTAATCAGGCGGCCAACGGGAGCTACTCGGGGTTATGCCATGTGCAACCTGGTGCAAGAATCGAGTTAGCTTCTTTCGGGCCCCAGGTGTTCCGTCGATAGGGACGAACCCGATGGTGATGAGTAAGGATTGGATCCACAACAGCCCACGCGGCCTCAACCGCATCCTCGCGTGTGAAAAGCGCCCCGTCGCCACGCATGGCATCGCCCAGCAACCGTTCATAGGGAGTCTCCTCGCCGGGCTGTTCTTCGCAGAGAAACAGCTCCTTTTGTTGTCCCACAAACTCCTTGCCTGCGAGCTTGACGCGAGCCGCAAGTGCAACCGCCGAGTTAGGGGAAAGGGCAAACCGCAGGTAGTTGGAACGGCCGTGCCCAGGCGCCGCGTCGGCAAACAAATCCTGCGGTGGAGCTTTCAGCTCCACCAGAACTTCCGTTGCGGTTGTGGGTAGAAACTTGCCTGAGCGCAGGTACCACGGCACCCCCTGCCAACGCCACGAGTCGATGAACAGGCGCAGCGCGCAGAAAGTTTCGACATCGGAATTCCTCGCGACATCCGGCTCCTTGCGATAGCCGGCATACTGTCCGCGTACCACGTCATCGGGCGCGAGAGCGCGCATGGCCTTAAAGATCTTCGCTTTCTCGTTCTGCACCTCTCCGAAGTCACGGCCGGCAGGCGGCTCCATGGCCAGCAACGCAATAATCTGAAAAAGATGGTTCTCGATCACGTCGCGCAGGCAGCCCGCAGTTTCATAGAATCCTCCGCGGCTCCCGATACCGAAGCTCTCAGCCATCGTGATCTGGACGTTCGATATATAGTTGCGGTTCCAGATCGGCTCCAGAAAGGAGTTAGCAAAGCGAAAGTAAAGAATATTCATGATCGCCTCCTTCCCAAGGAAGTGATCGATGCGGAAAATCGAGTCTTCAGGAAAGACGGAACGCGCAACCCGATTCAGTTCGCATGCTGAGGCAAGATCGCGCCCAAAGGGTTTCTCAACAATGACGCGCGCATGATCGGACAGTTTCGCTGCGCCCAGCGCCTGAATCACTGTTTCGAAGAGCGAAGGTGGGATGGCCAGGTAGTGCGCTGGCCGGCGGGCGCTGCCCAGTGCCTTTTTGATCGCCGCGAACGTTGCGGGGTCTTTGTAATCGCCGCTTACATATTGGAGCAGGGACAAGAGCCGATCGAGGGCGCGCTTGTCGTCGATGCCTCCCGCCCGCCTGATGCTGTCGGTCACGCGCCGATGCAGCTGCTCCAGCGTCAATTTGGGAAACGCAACGCCGATGACCGGCACGCTGAGCTCATCCCGCTTCACCATGGCATAGAGCGCGGGGAAGATCATCTTGTGGGCGAGATCCCCGGTTACTCCATAGAGAACCAGTGCGTCCGAGCGGGAAGCAGTCATCTACACCTCCTCTCTATGATGCAGCTTTGCTTTGCGGTCCGCAAAACCGGCTCCCTGTCGTTCCTTAAATTGTCTGATTGTCGGCGCCGGCCATTACCGTATCTTTGGCCGCGCGGCTCAGCAGAATGCGCAGATCCGTCACTTTATCCAGATGGAACGCCGGAATGCCAGCGGGTGCGGTCACAGCTATGAAGTCCGCACGGTTGACATCGGTCAGGAAGAAACTGGGGCGCGGATCGGGTGAAGCCGCTGCGATCTCCACGTGACTTACCTCGATGTTGCGAACATGCCGAAGATAAAAACCCTGAGAAGGCATAGGACCAAACATTCCAGGATCGGGATACTTGCTCTCAAACTCCGGTGGGCGAATCGCGAGCGCGTCCTGGGATTCTCCACCCATGGAATGTTGGTAGATATTCGAGAGCTTGACATCTTCAATCGCGTAGTCAGGAATGCCGCTCAAGATGGAGCAAAGCCTGGATTGAGCGTTGTAACTCGTCAGATTGTTGATGAGGATGCGGCGCATCTCCCCCACCTTGGTGCTCTCTTTGGGTCCGCGGAGCCGAGAGCCGAGGCGAATGAAGAGGGGGCCGGTGAAGATGTCGTGCATGGTGATGTTGGAAATCGCGATGTCCTCGCATAACGCGCCGTCTTCGCTTTCGAGCGCGATTCCATTGCAGCCGTCGAAGACACAGTTGGAAATCGCGATGTTTTTGAAGCCGCCATTCGACTCCGTTCCGCATTTGATGCGGCCGGTCCTCGGAATGTGTTCGTCCGGAGAGAATTTCTTAAACGTACCATCGAGAACCGTACCGAGTTCATAGTTGCCTGTCAGGTAGCAGTTAGCGATAGTTACATTCTCTGTTGCGCGAGCATAGCCCAGGGCATAACTGCTTTTCGGACAAATTCCGTCGTCCCAGGGTGAATTGACCGTGCAGTTGGACACATGAACATTACGGCAACAGTCGATATCCATGCCGTCGCGATCGGTATCGATGGTCAGATTATCGACGGTGAGATTGTCGACCCCCGTGAGCAGCAACCCAAAGTGGCCGCCCTTGAGGATGGAAAAGTCGCGCAGCAGGATGTTATGGCAGTTCTTCAGGGCGATGCTCTTGTTGCCTACACCGGCCTGCTCAGCGACAAAGATGGGATAGCTGCCGCGAGCCACTCGATTGGCCCCAAAACTAAGACCCTTGCCGTAGATGACGCCGGGGCCGGTGATGCTGAAGTCGCTGATGCCTTCGCCCCAGATCAGGGAATTGTGCCAGTGATTGTGACCATAATCCTGGTAAGGGTCCCATGCGGTAACCGGCTCTGCCGCGTCGTAGGTGCCGCCGTTGTAGCCGGTGGTTGCTCCGGGGAGGGGCGAATCGGCGGCGACGATAGTTGCGCCCTGAGAGAGATAGAGCCCCACGTGACTCTTCAGGCGAATTGAGAAACTCAGCCAGTTACCCGCCGGGAAAACGACGGTTCCTCCGCCTGCGGACGCTGCCGCCTCAATCGCCTTATTGATAGCAGGCGAATCGACAGCTTTGCCGTCGCCGATCGCGCCATAATTCCGGATGTCGAAGAGCCCAGCACTTGAAGCCGGGGCCGCGCCGTGGGGAGAGGCATGAGCTTCGGGCAGAGCGGAGCCGACGGCTGCTCCCAGCCCCAGCGCGCCGATGCGAAGAAGTTCTCGGCGGTCGGATCGGAAGGAATTCATAAGGCACGATCCTCGCAGAGATAATGTCCCGGTTGCAACCCCGACGCACCGCAGGGCGATACCGCGTCTGTGCGTCCCATGCATTGATGAGCGGAAGGAATCCGTCCTGTCCGGCTCGGACCGAGGTGCGATTTGCCCAAAGCAGGCGGGTGTCAATAGAGAATTCTTTTTCATCGGGCAAGTCCGGCGAGCGTTAGGATGAACCGCTATCAGGAGTTTTCCGGTTACCATGAACGGTTTTGAAAAGACGATGGTCTTCGCGACGGTGGTCAGCCTGGCGCTGGCTTCAAGTCTTCTCGCGCAACAGACTTCTTTCGCGTCCGGCTCCTGGCCCACGCAAGAGTCGCTTGCGACACTGCGGCGCGCTTTCTCCACGCCACCAACCGATGCCAGGCCGATGATGCGCTGGTGGTGGTTTGGTGCGGCCGTCAACCGCGAAGACCTGGCTCGCGACCTGCGGACGATGAAAGCCGGAGGGATTGGCGGCGTGGAAATCCAGCCGGTGTACCCACTGGAGCTGGACGACCCGCAGACGGGATTTCACAACCTGCCGTTTCTCTCGCCCGAATTTCTCAGGATGGTCGGCTTCGCGGCGAACACCGGCCACGATCTGGGAATGCGGGTGAGCATCACGCTGGGCAGCGGATGGCCGTACGGCGGAGCATGGGTTCCGGTGACGGAATCCGCCGGACGGTTGCGCGTGGTCGCGACTCCGGCGGGTCAGGACGAGGGCTCGGTTCCGGCACCGTCCATCGGCGATGGCGAAAAGTTGCTGGCGGCATTTGTCACACCGGGCACGACGGAACACTACGACCCGAAAAATGCGCAGCGTGTCGATGAGATCAGGAATGGGCGACTGATCCTGCCCCGGGGCCTCGCCGGATCGCAAGTCGCGCTGTTTTTCATATCGAGCCGCACCGGGCAACAGGTGAAGCGGCCCGCTGTGGGCGCCGACGGTTTTGTGATCGACCACTTCAGCGCCGAAGCGGTGCAGGATCACCTGAAGAACGTGGCGGAGCCGCTGGTGCGGGCGTTCGGCGAGCATCCGCCGTACTCGGTTTTCAGCGACAGCCTCGAAGTGTACGAGTCAGACTGGACCCCGGAGCTGCTGACAGAGTTTCGTAACCGCCGTGGTTACGATTTAACGCCGCATCTGCCGGAGATGGTGGCCGGAACCGGACCGGAGTCTGTCGACCTGCGCTACGACTGGGGGCGCACCCTGGCCGAGCTGATCGACGAGAACTATCTTGCGACGATCAATGCCTGGGCACGCGCGCACCACACCGAGTTTCGATCGCAAAGCTATGGTATTCCCGCGGTCACGCTGTCCAGCAACGCCCGCGTCGATTTGCCCGAGGGAGAAGGCTCGCAGTGGCAAGGGCCGTTCTCGTACACGCGGTGGGCCACTTCGGCGAGCCACCTCTATGGGCGCCCGGTGACATCGTCAGAGACATGGACGTGGCTGCACTCACCGCCGTTCCGTGCGACACCGCTCGATATGAAGGCTGAGGCTGACACGTTTTTTCTGCAGGGCGTTAACCAGTTGATGGGGCATGGATGGCCCTGCTCGCCGGCCTCTGCGGGTGAGCCGGGCTGGTCATTCTACGCAGCGGCGGTGTTCAACAACCACAATCCCTGGTGGATGGTGATGCCGGACGTAACCGGCTATCTGACGCGAATGAGCTGGCTGCTGCGGCAGGGGAAACCCGCCAACGACATTGCTGTGCTGCTGCCGGAGGAAGACGCGCAGGGGCGATTCAAACTGGGCGAGGCAACGGTGAGCGATCAGATGGGGAAGCTGCTGGGCCCCGACCTGGTTTCGGCGATTCTCGACGCGGGTTACAACTTCGACTTCATCGATGCGGAGGCAATCGATCGGGTGGGCATCCATTATCCGATTCTGGTGATACCGCACGTCGAGCGGCTGCCCCTCACGACCTACAGGAAAATCGCGGAGTACGCGCACAGCGGTGGAGTGGTCCTGGCCACTGAGAGTTTGCCTTCACGCGCTCCTGGATTTGTGGAAGGTCCTCGGGACTCGGCTGCGGTTCAGCAAATCTCGGAGAAGCTGTTTGCGGCGGATGCGAAGAACGCGAGGCTCATCGAGAAAACGGCGGGGCTCGGCGAGGCAATCCGGCCCTTTTTGAAACCAGATGTGGGGCTTGAACCAGCGGCTCCGCAGGTGGGCTTCATCCATCGCAAGCTGACCGATGCGGACATTTATTTCATCGCGAATACCGATAATCGCCCGCACAGTTTCACGGCGACGTTCCGAACGGAGAAGCCCGGCGCAGAGTGGTGGGATCCGCTCAGCGGACAAATCTCCGGCGCGGGCAGCGGAGGGGCGTTAAAAATGACGCTTGCTCCCTATGAATCGCGTGTTGTGGTTTTTTCCTCTCAAGCCACTCGACAAAATGCAACGACGACTAATACGAGTTTCGATCCCATCGACCTGAGCCACGACTGGGAAGTCACACTGGACAAAACTGGTTTTAACGAAACGATGCAGACGCTGCATTCCTGGGCTGACGATACAGCGGGCAAGTATTACTCGGGGACTGCGACCTACGTTCGGACCTTCGAAATTCCGGAGAACGTCGCGCATGCCGGGGCCGCGCTGCTGGATTTCGGTGAGGGCGCGCCGGTGGAGCGCGGGACCATGAACTTTCCGGGGATGCGCACGTGGTTCGACCCGCCCCTGCGCGACGCGGCGATGGTTTATGTCAACGGCAAGCTGGCCGGATCGGTGTGGCATCCGCCGTTCACGCTGGATATCGGGCCGTTTCTCCGTGCGGGCGCCAACGAGTTGAAGATCGTGGTGGCGAACACGGCGATCAATGAGCTTGCGGGGCGCGCGGCTCCCGACTACCGGCTGCTTTGGCTGCGCTACGGCAAGCGTTTCGCGCCGCAAGATATGGACCATCTCGAGCCGTTGCCTTCGGGGATTCTGGCCCCGTTGCGGATTGTGCCGGAAAGTAACGACGCGACTCAGGCGCAGAAATAGACGGCGGCCCAGAAGTAGAATCCGCCGCGGGAGCGATCAGTCGAGGTGGAAGACTTCTTCGAGCGGCGTCATGCTCGTGTCCGCCGCCCCCTGTTCGAGCGATTCGAAGAACGGAGCCATTTCCGCCTGCCAGCGCGCATTCACCGGGTGGTCCTGCATGCGGGCGCGCGCTTGTTCGAAGTCCGGCGTCTCGAGGTAGCCGACCAGCAACCCGTCGGGGCGCAGAAAGAGCGAGTAATTATGCCAGCCGGTAGCGCGCAGGGCGTCAAGCATCTCCGGCCATACCTGTTGGTGACGACGCCGGTACTCGTCCAGCTTTTCTGTACGAACCTTCAGCAGAAAGCAAACTCGCGTCATTTCGATGCTCCTCGTCTGCCGCACCGCATCAGCTCCGGCCCGCGGCCAGACTGGCCGCAACCCCATCGCGAACCATGGCCGAGGTCACCAGCTTATGCTCAACGTAGTTGTAGGGGGGAACGGTGAGTCCGCGCAGAATCGAGAGCCCGAGCTGAATCAGGCGTGGCCCATAGGTTCCGGCCTCGTGCGAAACCGAGCCGATCCAGGGCGTATTCGGACGCTTCATCTCCTCGATGGCTTCGGGAATGCAGTCCTGGCCAACGATCGCGACGTGCTTCTCGCGCTTCAGCTGCCGCACGGCTTCGAGCGCCCCGAGGGCGCTTGAGTCTGTCGCGGCGGCGATCAGGATGCGCCGTTCATTGGGATGCCGCTTAAGGAACTCCACGATGACGCGCTGACTGGGGTCGCGCATACCGCGGCCATCGATGCGCACAAATTTTTCGACGGGCACATCGGGCACCTGTTTGCGAATGCCCTGAAAGACGCCAGTGATGCGGCTCTGCACCAGGGGCCCGGCATTTTCAAGGTCGAGGCCCAGCACCCAATCCACCTTGCCGCCCCAGTTCTGGACTACGTAGTCGGCGAGCAGGGCGCCTGCCTCCACACCCACGCGGTAATTGTCCACGCCGAAAAACGTGGCATGGGGGTGCGGAATATCAACGGCGATCAGCGGAATGCCGGCCACCGCGATCTTGTCGGCGATGATGGGCGCGGCTTCCTGATCGATCTGGAATTCGATGACCAGGTCCACGCGGCTGCGGACAAACTCTTCCGCCACCTGGATGGCGGTCGCGCCATCGTATCGGTTATCGAGCACAAGCAGATCCACACCCACCTGAGTTGCCGCATCGCGCAGGCTGGCCGTTACCTCTTCAGAAAAGGGCATCTCTCCGGATTGCTTGCCGAAGCCGAAGCGCACCTTGCGCGGCCGCGCCGCGAGCCGGTACAGACCATCCTGTGACTGGGCGAGGTAGCCGCGATGGACAAACGTTTTAAGGATGCGGTAGACGGTGGTCTTGGAGATGTGCGTGTGCCGGTAGATGGCTTCAAGCGACATGGGCCGCTCGTTCTTCTGCAGAACTTCGAGAACGTCAAGCGCTTTAGAGAGGATGGGGATGAAGTACAGGCGTTTGGTCGACGATTTCGGCAAGGATCGTCCTCGATGAGGATTTTGCCCGTTATATCACCTGTGTTTCAATCCCGGAACAGCATGACTCAATTTGAAACATGCCGGCCGTTATGCATACGTGGCCACCGAACGCGCATTGCGGGCTCCGCGCTCGCTGCGGATCCGCTCGACATATCCACTGGCGCGCAGCGCCGCGAGCGGGTCCTCGGCAAGTCCGCGAGAGGAACGCCATTCGCGAACCAGCGGGCGCACGTCGTACCAGAACGCCTCTCGCAGGCATTCCTCCGCCTCAACCAAACGGCATTCGTCCTGCAGGATCGCCAGTTGTTCGCGATTGACAAGCGCAGCCTTCGCGAAAATTTCCTGGGCCGCGCATACCGTTTGCACCATCGCCTCCATCTTGCCCTTCATGTTGTGGCTCTGGTCGATCATGAAGGCAGTCGTCTCCATGGCGCCGGGATCGGAAAGAAGTTCGTGGAAGATTCGGAAAATCTGGTACGGATCGATGGACCCGAGGGTCAGGTCGTCATCGGCATAGCGGCGGTCGTTGAAGTGAAAACCGCCCAGCATCTTCTCCCGGAGAAGCCACGTGACAATCTGCTCGATGTTCTGGCTTGCGTAGTGGTGGCCAGTATCGACCAGCACGCAGGCGCGAGGGCCGGCTTCACGAGCGATCAGCAGCGACATGCCCCAATCGGCAAGATCCGTGTGGTAGAAGGCCGGCTCGAAGGGCTTATATTCCACCAGCAGCCGCTGCTCGTCGCCGAGTGCTTCGTGCAGCTCCGCCAGCGCCGCCGCCATCCAGTCGATGCGCCGGCGAATGCTCTGGGTCCCGGGATAATTCGAACCGTCCGCGAGCCACAGCGAAACGTCGCGCGAGCGCAGGGCTTTGGCGATGGCCACCGATTCGTGCAGATGATCGAGCGCCAACTTTCTTATGGCAGCGTCGGGGTTGCAGATGGAACCATATTTGTATTCCTGAGCTTCGAAGAGATTGGGATTGATCGAACCAGCGCGAACGCCATGCTGCGCTTGGAGCTCGATGATCTTACTCGCGTCGCGAAGACCCCCAGGCAAATCCCAGCTGACGTGCAGCGCGAGCGTGGGCGTTGCGCCCGTCAGCGCATGAACCTGCGCGGCGTCAGCAAACTTCTCGTCGATGGTGGCTGCGGCTTCAGGCTGGAGAAATTTACCGAAGCGTGTTCCGGTATTCGCGAATCCCCAGGAGGGCAGCTCGATTTGAAGGGAATTCAGCGCCTTGTTTACGCGTTCCGCGTGCGGGTTCACGTGCAGGTCTCCCGATTGAAACAAAGTCCCTATTAAAATACGGCAAAATGTCATGCTACTGCCCGCCATTGGACACGTCAAAGGGACAATTTCATCCTCGCGGTGCGCGCCGGACGGTTGGAGGCGGCCAGACCGGGGCTTTCTGGGCGCTGGCGGACAGGGCGATTCCGCGAACGGGCGAAACTTCAGGGTCGCCCGTGGTTCGGAAACAGCCGCGCCAAATTCCGGCGAGACCGTGAACTCACGACTTTCCGGCGTGATCTCCGTATTCCCAGTCATAAGGCACGCCGGTGTCGCCGAGAATATAGCCGACCAGTTCGGCAAAACCTGCCTCGGCGCGAACATCGTTTGAGAGGATTAGGACACAACGCTGACTGGCCTTGATGCAGACCATGGTGTTGGCGGTCTGTCCGTCGTGGCCGCCTTTATAGAAGCCGTGACCCTGCGGGCCGTCGAAGACGACAACACCCAAGCCCGCGTATAGATCTTTACGTTGCTCACTTACTGGTAAGTCGGGTAGGAATAGCGGAAACTGATGGGCGACGGTGATATGCAGCTGTGGCTTCGTCATCTCTGCACTTGAGGCCGCACTCAGCCCCTCGCAGGTCACCAGGGCCGCCGTAAACTTCGAAAGGTCGGAGATGGTTGTATTCATTGAACCTGCCACACGCACTTTGCTGCGCTTCTCATGTGGCTGAGGCTGGCCCTGATCATTCCATCCATCCGCCACGTTGGGGTCCTGACCGTCACGCCAAGTCATGCTTGTGCGGGTCATCCCCATACGGGCGAAGTTGGCATTGGTAAGATCGCCGACATCGAGGCCCAGGCCTTGCGCCTTGCGCCCGTGTTCGATGACAAACTGCAGCAGGATCAATCCTTCGCCCGAATAACTGAAACGCGTGCCCGGTTCAAAATGGATGTGAAGCTTTTGATCGGGTTCTGTAAACCAGAAGTTACTGAAACCCGTGGAATGAGTCAGGCACATACGCGGCGTGATCTTTTCCCAGCGCGGATCATCGACTAGATCCTTGTACGGTCCATATTTGTCGGGAAAAACCGGATCGGGGCCATAGGTCGGCAAAGGCTTGTCGAGATCGTCCTTAATAGGAGTGTCCAGTTTGAGCTTGCCCTGATCGACCAACTGCATTACCGTGTACGCGAACACCGTCTTGGTAAGCGAGGCGCCGTACATGACGGTGTCAGTAGCCAGCGGATCTCCCTTGGCGTTACGGATACCGTAGGCTTGCACATAGCCAACCTTGCCATGATCGACGATTGCAACGGCCATGCCCTTGGCATGGTTTTGAATCATGAGCTTGCTAACTTCCACGTCGATCGCGGGGCCACTCGGTATCGTTTGCGCCACAACCGCCAACGGAAGGCGAAAGAGAGCGTAAAGCATCGCTACCAGTAGACGAAGATTTTTCGATGCTTTCATGTTGAGACGTCCATTCAGAGCTTGAGATTGAGCAATGAGCTGATCACGCGTGTATACATCAGTCGATGCCGGTTACGGGGGCTGGTACGGGCTGGACCCAGGAAAAGTTCAATCGTCTCGCTGGTTTCGCGAGACTACGCGGTTCTAAAAGAGGATTCCATATTTTCCGGGATGGACGGCTGATGTTCCTTCGCCCCAGGGGTGATAATGCCATCGGGCGCCGGAACGAAAGCGGTCGACTAAGATTGGAAACAATTGCCCTATTGGTATTTGGTGTGGCATTATTTGGGACGGTGATTCGATGAAAACTATAACCGCGCTGCGTTATTTGCAGGATCTTTGGGATGAAAAGACTGCCGCGGCTCTGGATGAGCCGGAGTTGCTGCGCTACCGCTCCAACCTGCTGGGAGCCGATCTGCGCATCACCAACTTCGCCGGCGGCAACACGAGCTCCAAGGTCGTGCAGCGAGATCCGCTGACCGGACAGGAGGTCGAGGTGCTTTGGGTCAAGGGCAGCGGCGGTGATCTTGGCAGCATCAAGCGGAGCGGCTTCGCAACACTCTATCTTGACAAGCTGCTGGCCATCGAATCGAGCTACCGGGGCGTGGCGGAAGAAGACGCGGTGGTGGAGTTGTACCCGCTCTGCACCTTTGGGGTGAATCCGACCGCGGCTTCGATCGATACACCTCTGCACGGGTTTTTGCCTTTCCGCCATGTGGATCATCTGCATCCCGACTGGGCGATCGCACTGGCCGCATCGGCAAACGGCAAAGAGAAAATGGCGGAGTTCAATCGCGAATTCGAGCACCGCCTGGTGTGGGTGCCCTGGCAGCGCCCAGGTTTTGAGCTGGCCATGATGATGCGCCAGACTGTCAGGGAAAATCCCGGCTGCGACGGCATCGTGCTCGGCGGCCACGGGCTTTTCACGTGGGGCGAGACGCAGCGCGAATGCTATCTGAACACGCTGACGATGATCGACCACCTGGGGCAGTTTGTGCAGGAGCACATCGAGCGGAAGGGCGCGGCCCTCTTTGGCGGAGCAGCGCTCCAGCCCCGCGACGACCGCAAAGAAATTGCGCTGGAGCTGCTGCCCTTCGTGCGCGGGAGGGTCTCAGAGCAGAAGCGATTCATCGGAAGCTGGTCGGATAGTGGGGATGTTCTCCGCTTCGTGAATTCGAAGGACGGCGCTGCTCTTGCTCATCTGGGCACCAGTTGCCCCGATCACTTTATCCGCACCAAGATTCGGCCGCTGTTTGTTCCGGCTGGCGCGGCCGACGATGTCGCCGCGATTCAAAAGAAGGTCGAGGAGTCGCTCAGGACTTATCGCGCCGAGTATGCCGCGTATTACCAGAAGCATCGGGAGCCGCCTTCGCCCGCGCTGCGCGATCCAAACCCCACAGTCGTCCTGATTCCCGGCATCGGCATGTTTTCTTTCGGCAAGAGCAAACAGGAATCGCGGGTGGTCGGCGAGTTCTACACCAACGCCATTCATGTAATGGAAGGCGCGACCGCGATGGGGGGCAAGACGCCCGTGAAAGACGTGCCGCAGGCTGGACCCGCCGCTCCCTGCGAAGCCTTCGAGGTCTATACCAATTACGTGGCGCTGCCGGCTCGCGAGGCCTTCCGCATCGAATACTGGCTGCTGGAGGAGGCGAAGATTCGCCGGCAGCCGCCGGAGAAAGAGCTGAGCCGCCGGATCGTGCTGATTGTTGGAGGGGCGAGCGGCATTGGACGCGCAGCGGCGCTGCTGGCGGCCGAACGTGGCGCGCACATCATGATTGCCGATCGCGATCTCCCAGGTGCCGAAGCTGCCGCGCAGGAGGCTCGTACGATTGCCGGCAAGGAAGCCATTGCCGCGACCGCGGTCGATATTCGCGATCGCGGCTCTATTGCCTCGGCGATGCGAGCCACGGTGGCGCAGTTCGGCGGCCTCGACATCCTTATCAATACGGCGGCGATTTTTCCCTCGTCGCCGCGGGGCACGATCGGCGACGCGATGTGGGCGACCACGCTGGACCTTAATGTGACCGCGAATTATCTGCTGGCCGAAGAAGCGGCGAAGCTATTTGAGGCGGAGCAACTCGATGGCAGCGTGGTACTCACGAGCTCGGCCAACGCGGTGGTTCCCAAGCGCGGCAGCGAGGCCTACGACGTGAGCAAAGCGGCGCTCAGTCATCTGGTGCGCGAACTGGCGGTCTCGCTTGCGCCGCGGGTACGCGTGAACGGCATCAGCCCCGCAACCGTGGTGAAGGGATCGACCATGTTTCCGCGCGACCGTGTGATCGCGTCGCTGACGAAATATGGGATCGCCTTCGATGCATCGGCGACCGACGACCAGCTGCGCGATCTGCTGGCTGGCTTCTATGCGCAGCGCACGCTGACGCATCAGCCCATTGAACCGGACGATTGCGCGCGGGCGTTGCTTTTCCTCGCCGGGCCGCACACGCGATGCACGACGGGGCATCTGATTCCCGTGGACGGTGGGCTGCCTGAGGCGTTTCTGCGGTGAGCCGCGGGTCGGAGCCAGAAATGCCGGCCCTTCAACCAGCCCTCGTCGCCATCGATCTCGGTGCTGAGAGTTGCCGGGTTTCTCTGCTGCGATGGAACGGCGAGCAACCTCGCATCACGATGGTCCGTAGATTTGCGAATGCGCCCGAGGATCGCGGCGCCGCTGGATGGCACTGGGACCTCGATCGCATTTGCGGGGAACTGGAAGCGGGGCTCCGGTCCTGTGCCGAACTCGCCCCCGAAGGCATTGCGAGCATCGGCGTGACCGGCTGGGCCGTCGATTATGTGCGCCTCGACCGCGAAGGCCGGCCGTTGGCGGCACCGTTCTGCTACCGCGACGAGCGAACCCAGGCCGCGATGGATGCGGTCCACAAACTTCTTCCGGAGAAGCGGCTGTACGCTCTCACTGGCGTCCAGATTCAACCCATCAACACGCTGTACCAGCTCTACGCCGATCGCCAGGCCGGCATTGCGAACTCCGCGCCGTGGGTGAATCTGCCGGAATACATCCTGCACTGGCTTGGCGGCCAGCGTGTCGCGGAGTACACGAATGCCACGCACACCGGCCTCGTCGATCCCGAAACGCGGCAGTGGTCGGAGCAGATTTTCAGCACTGCGGGTCTGGACCTTGCGGCCGCCCCGGAGATCGTTGCCCCGGGATCGGCGCTTGGCTCTCTGCGCAGCGATCTGCGACGGCTGCCGGCATACACCAATACGCAACTCGTCGCGCCAGCTTGTCACGACACAGCTTCGGCGATCGCCGGAATCCCTGAACGCGAGGGTAAGTGGGCTTACATCAGCTCGGGTACATGGTCACTGGTCGGCGTTCCTCTGGCCAGGACCATGCGAACGCCGGAGGCTTTCGTCCTCGGATTCACCAACCTCGGCGCCGCAGACAGCGGCGTACTCTTCCATCGCGGCATACCGGGAATGTGGCTGTTGCGGCAATGCATGAACACCTGGGATGAGCAGCGCGCCTGGTCGATGCCTGAACTGATCGCCGAAGCGCAACGAGTCTCTGCGCCCGATCAGTTGCTCGATCTCGACGACCCCGCGCTGTTGCCTCCCGGCGATATGACCAGGCGCATCAACGATCAGCGCAAACAGCGGGGCCTGGCTTCCCTGCCTCCTGGATGCGCCGCCGCTCCGCACTACGCCAATCTCATCTTTCGCAGCCTCGCGGGCCGCTACGGAACGCTACTCGCGAAAATCGAACAGATGACGAGCGCGCGCCCCGAACGCATCTGCGTGGTGGGTGGCGGCAGCCGCAATGAATACCTGAACGCGTTGACTTCCGCGGCCACTGGCCTTCCGGTCGTGCGCTGTTCCGCTGAAAGCTCCACGCTGGGTAATTTCGCCATACAATGGGCGCGGGTCGAGCAGCCTTCCGGCTCCATCCATCCCCAGGCGATCGCCGGCAAAGTCGCGGCGCTGGCGGAGGTCGAGATCGTTTAGTTCCGCGCACGACGAAAGAGCAACAGGAGAGGGGCCTGAATGTCTGCTGCCATTCTTGGTGGGATCGGCTGGCACATGGTTGGCGCGGCCTCTGCTGCCTCGTTCTATGCGCCCATCGAAAAAGTAAAGAAGTGGTCGTGGGAGACAACCTGGGCTGTGGCCGGTGTTTTTTCCTGGGTGCTCCTGCCGTGGATCGTCAGCCTCATCCTGCTTCCGGATTTCCACGGTTTCTACGCTGGCATCGCGCCGGGTGTGCTGGCGCGGACATTTCTCTTCGGCTGCATGTGGGGCATCGGCAACGTGAATTACGGCCTCACCATGCGTTATCTCGGGATGTCACTTGGCATCGGCGTGGCTATCGGCGTCACGCTGGTGGTAGGCACGCTGGTCCCCCCCATCATTCACGGGCAACTCGCGTACCTCTTTACCACCCGCAGCGGTTTGTTCACGATGTCCGGCGTGCTTCTGGCGTTGATCGGTATCGCCATTGTTTCCTGGGCGGGGCATCAGAAGGAGCAGCGGCTGGGCAAACGGGCGGAGGAATTCAACCTCACCAGGGGCCTGCTGCTCGCCGTGATGTGCGGCATTTTCTCTTCCGGAATGTCGTTCGCCATCGACGCCGCGAGGCCCATCGCGGCAGCCGCGCAGCAGGTGGGCGTAAAGCCGCTCTACGCCGCGCTGCCCAGCTACGTCATCATCATGGGGGGCGGCGCGCTGGTGAATTTCGCCTACTGTTTCACTCGTCTCGCCGTCCGCAAAAACATTTCGTTCCGCGAGGACTGGTCGCAGACTCGCCGGACCCTTCTGGTGAACAGCTGCATGGCGGCCTCGGGCGGCATCCTGTGGTACATGCAGTTTTTCTTTTACGCGTGGGGAGCAGCCAATATTCCTGTGCATCTCAGCTACGTGAACTGGATGCTTCACATGAGCTGCTATGTGCTCTTCGGCGGCATCGTCGGTTTGGCGCTTGGCGAGTGGCGTGGCGCTCAGGGCAGGCCAGTACGCCTGCTGTGGACGGGCATGGCGGTCATCATCGCCGCCGCTAATCTGGTAGGACTCGGTATGGCGTCTTAACAGCCAATCCAGGCACACGCCAAAGAGCGTTTCGACGCTGTGGGTCCATCTCTCCTCGTCAACGCAACGCGCGTTTCTGCATCTGAATATTCGCATCATTCATTCCCGGAACGAGAGACGAAAATTCATGCGCAGAACTTTGTTGCCCGGAAAGCCCTATCCTCTGGGCGCTACGCCGACGTCAAAAGGAACCAACTTTTCCCTGTTTTCTGAAAACGCCACCGGAGTCTCGGTTTGCTTCTTCGACGAGGCAGGCAACCAGATCGACTGCGTGGCGCTGCGAGAGCGCACGGCGTTCGTGTGGCATGGCATGATTCGCGACATCAAGCCGGGCCAGCGATACGGCTATCGCGTCGAGGGGCCATGGCAGCCGGAGGCCGGCCTTCGCTTCAATTCCAACAAGCTGCTGATCGATCCTTACGCGAAGGCACTCACCGGCGAGGTGGACTGGAAAGCGCCCATCTTTCCTTACGACGTGGCGACCGGCAACGATCTGATCCGCGACGACCAGGACTCGGCGGCCGGCGTGCCGAAGGCGATCGTGATCGATGAGCGCTTTGACTGGGAGGACGATTGTCCGCCGGAGACGCCGCTCGCGGATTCGATCATTTATGAGGTCCATGTCCGTGGCTTTTCCAAACTCAACGAAGCCGTTCCGGAAACACTGCGCGGCACCTACGCCGGCCTGGCCTGCGAATCGGGCATCGAGTATTTGAAGAAGCTCGGCATCACCGCTGTCGAGCTTCTTCCCGTGCATCACTTCATCGACGAGGGCCACCTGGTGGATCGCGGCCTGCGCGACTACTGGGGCTACAACACGCTCAGCTACTTCGCCCCCATGTCGCGCTACAGCTCTTCAGGCGACACAGGCCAGCAGGTGACCGAGTTCAAGGAAATGGTGAAGACTCTGCACAAGGCGGGCATCGAAGTCATTCTCGACGTGGTCTACAACCACACCTGCGAAGGCAATCGCCTGGGCCCGATGCTTTCGATGAAAGGCATCGACAACACCACTTACTACCGCCAGGTGCCCGATGACCCGCGTTACTACATGGATTTCACCGGCACCGGCAACACGCTGAACGTGATGAACCCCCAGGTGCTGAAACTGGTGATGGACTCGTTGCGCTACTGGGTGACCGAGATGCACGTCGATGGCTTCCGCTTCGATCTGGCCAGTACGCTGGCCCGCGAGCTGCACGCTGTCTCCAGGCTCTCCAGCTTCTTCGACACCATCCACCAGGATCCGACTCTCGCCGATGTGAAGCTGATCGCGGAACCCTGGGACGTAGGCGATGGCGGCTATCAGGTGGGCAATTTTCCAGTGCTGTGGGCGGAGTGGAACGGGAAATATCGCGATACGGTCCGCCGCTTCTGGAAAGGCGACAGCGGCCTGCTGTCCGATTTTGCCTATCGCCTCACTGGATCGTCCGACCTGTATCAGATGGATGGGCGCAGTCCGTACGCCTCAATCAACTTCGTCACAGCGCATGATGGATTCACGCTGTGCGACCTGGTGAGCTACAACGAAAAGCACAACGAGGCGAACGGCGATAACAATACCGATGGCGCCAACAACAACGATTCCTGGAACATGGGCGTCGAAGGACCTACGGACGATCCTGCCATTAACAACATGCGCGAGCGGCAGATGCGCAATTTTCTGGCGACCCTGATTCTCTCCCAGGGCGTGCCCATGCTGTGCGGCGGAGACGAATTCGCGCGCTCGCAGCACGGCAATAACAACGGCTACTGCCAGGACAACGAGCTGACCTGGTTCAACTGGAAGCTGAGCCCGGCGAGCGAGCGGCTGCTGGAATTCACCGCGAAGCTCATCCATCTTCGCCGCGACCACCCCAATCTCCACCGGCGTAAATTTTTCCAGGACCGCGTGATTCGCGGCTCGGTGGTGCGCGACATCGCCTGGTACAACACCGGCGGAGGCGAGCTGGACGAAGCCGCCTGGACCACAGACTGGAATCGCTCGCTGGCCCTGATGCTGAACGGCAAGACTCTCGCCATCACCGACGAGGACGGCTGCCCCATCGTCGATGACAGCTTCCTCATCCTGGTGAACGCGTCGGCCGAGGGCGTCGAGTTCACGCTGCCGGAGCCACCCGCGGCCTCGCCATGGACGCAGGTGCTGGACACAGAGAACCTCGACGATCCGTTCGCGGCGGCGGAAATTGGCGACAAGGTCATCGTGGGCGGGCGAGCGGTGCGCGTTTTCGGCGACAGCAAGCCGTCGTGATGCTGGGACTGAAGTCAGCCTTCGGCGTATCGTCCCCGGGCTCGCGCGTGCCGCCCCACCCGCGGCACCCCTCGGTCATGTTGCCACGCCAGCCGTAACCACCACAGCCGTGCATGCGTCCGCCCCAACGCTGCGGTAGGAGTGCTTCTGGATCGAATCAAAGTAGATCGCGTCGCCACTGCTGAGCCGATGAACCTCGGTTCCGATAGAGATTTCCAACTCGCCCTCGATCAGATACAGCAGTTCCACCCCGGGGTGAAAGTGGGGCGACAGTTTTTCCTCTGGCACCCGATGAAAATGCGCAAGGTAGCCGTTGAGTTTCCTCTCGTTGGCGCGGAAATCGAGGCTCTCGAAATGCCAGGGCACATGGCTTTCCTTCGGATCCGCCGGGAATTTTCGCCGCTCATTTTTTCTCGATATTGCCACGATGTGCCGCTTACGCTGGTCGGTGAAGAAATAGTCGAGCCCAACGTTAAAAACCAGCGCAATGCGCACCAGAGTGGGCAACGTCGGCACCAGCCTGGCATTTTCCAGCTTGGAAAGCATAGCCGCCGACAGACCGGTATGATCCGCCAGCTGCGCCAGTCCCATGCTTTTGCGCAGCCTTAGCCCGCGCAGCTTTTCCGCGATGGCGTATGGCCTGATGGATTCATTGATCGCATCGATGGGCGCCGGGCGCTCGCCGGCTTTCCTGTGCTTCAAGTTCGCCGCCGATTTTTTCGCATTTTTCAAGCGATTCGATCTCCACAGGAGCGTTTAACTGAAAATCAACTATTTTTGCCCTACTGTCAATAGTGGAAACCGGCAATAAGCGGTTTTTCCGGAGGAATGAAACATGAAGAAGCTCATCGGCGTTCTCGGTCTCGCCCTGCTCGCAGGCGTAGCCACCGCGGCGCCACCGCAGGACATTGTGGATACTGCTGTCGCAGCTGGATCGTTTAACACCCTGGTCGCAGCCGTCAAGGCCGCCGATCTGGTCGACACGCTGAAGGGGCCTGGACCATTCACGGTATTTGCGCCCAACGACCAGGCATTCGCGAAATTGCCGGAGGGAACCGTCGATTCCCTGTTGAAACCCGAAAACAAAGAGAAGCTCCGCGCCATCCTCACCTACCACGTTGTGGCTGGAAAGCTGACTTCGAAACAGATCGCCCACATGAAATCGGCAAAGACCGTAGAAGGCAGCCGGATCAATTTCAAGACGATGAATGGCGAAGTGATGGTGGACGGAGCCAAAGTCATCCATGCCGATATACCGGCGTCGAATGGGGTCATCCACGTGATCGACACGGTGCTGATGCCTCCCGGCAAGTAGGCACCGCCCGGGGAACGGTTTACGGGTGCGCGCAGGCAGGCGCAGCATTCGGTCACAGGGGCTGAAGTCTAATCAGCCTACCTATCCTGCCGGGAGAGCCCTCGACCTCTCCGGGGGAGGCGTAGTCCCTCCCCAAATCTGCGTGTTCAAGGGGCGTCACACGTTGACGCCCCGCCCTTTTTGGCGGCGTATCGCATGGCTCCCGTAAGATCGAATCTGCCAGGCTATGCTTCCGTCTGCTCACCCGCCTCGTGTCCGTTTCGCGCCGTCGCCCACGGGTTTCCTCCACGTAGGCAACGCGCGCACTGCGCTCTACAACTGGCTCTTCGCCCGCCACACCGGCGGGGCGTTTCTGCTGCGCATCGAGGACACCGACCTCGACCGCAGCGAGATGCGCCACGAAACCCAGTTGATGGAAGACCTGCTCTGGCTCGGTCTCGACTGGGATGAAGGCCCCGGAGTCGAAGGCCCGCATGCGCCCTACCGCCAGTCGGAGCGGCTGGGCATCTATCGCGAGCACACGAATCGTCTGCTGGCCGAGGGCAAGGCTTATCGCTGTTTCTGCGCTGCCGAGCAACTGGAAGCAGAACGCCAGGAAGCGGCCGCCGCTCATAAGCCCCAGGTCTATTCCGGCCGTTGCCGCGCCATTCCGGAAAGTGATTCAGCCGCTCGCGCCGCTGCCGGCGAGCCGTTCGCGGTACGCCTGCGCATCCCTGATCACCCGCTGCGCTTCCACGACATGGTCCGGGGCGAAGTAGAGTTCCCAAACGAAACGGTCAGCGATCTGATTTTGGTCCGGTCCTCGGGAATGCCGGTCTACAACTATGTTGTAACGCTCGACGACGCGCTTATGGAAATCACCCATGTCATCCGGGGAGACGATCACATCTCGAACACCCCAAAACAGGTCGCGATCTACGAAGCCTTCGGATGGAAACCGCCGCAGTTCGCGCATCTGTCGACGATTCTCGGCAGCGATCGCGAGCGCCTCTCCAAGCGTCACGGCGCGACCTCGGTCGCCAGCTTTCGCGCGATGGGGATTCTTCCAGAAGCGCTGGTGAATTACCTCGCGCTGCTCGGCTGGGGAGCGGAAGGAGGCACGCGCGAGCTGTTTTCGCTCGATGAACTGGTAAAGGAATTCCGCCTGGAGCGCGTCACGCCCTCGCCAGCGGTTTTCGACTGGGAGAAGCTGCACTGGCTCAACCGGCACTACCTCAGGGCCGCCGACCCTGAACGCGTCGCTGAGCTTGCATGGTCGCACTTCGCGGGCGCTGGCCTTCTGCCCCCGCACAATGGCGTCTGGCAGGTCACCACGGCGGCGGTCGAGGCGTGGTTCGGCAAATTGCTGACCCTGTTTCTGCCCGCGGTGAATCAGCTCGACGAATTGCCGGTGAAAGCGGGGTTTCTCTTTCGCTTCAATCCTGGCGCTGCGCGCATGAACGACGAGAATGCCGCGATCCTGGCGACTGACGCGGCGCAGAAGGTCCTTGCCGCCTTTGCCGCTTGCGTCGACCCTCACTCCGGCCCCGTTACGCCGGAGCAGTTCAAAACCTGGATGAACGAGATCAAGACTGAGACTGGAGCAAAGGGCAAGGATCTGTTCCATCCCGTGCGCATCGCGCTCACCGGCTCGCACTCTGGCCCTGAGTTCGACAAACTGATCCCGATCGTCGAGGAGGGCAGCCGTCTCAGTCTGCCGCTCCACGTCCTCAGTATCCGTGAGCGAATTGAACAGTTCATGGGCGGCATGCGATGAGGAATGTCCTCTGGATCGAGGAAGCCCAACCCTCCCGCCTCGCATTTCTGCTGCGGCCACGCGGTGGTGAATGGCTGCAGGCCGACCTCGAGATTGCGCGCAACGAGGGAATCGACGTTCTCGTCTCGCTTCTAACGCCTGACGACAACGAGGAGCTCGGCCTTACCGAAGAAGGCAGGATCGCCCGGCAACTGGGAATGACCTTCGTCTCCTATCCCATTCCAGACCGATGCACGCCGTCCGACCTGGCCTCATTCCGGGCGCTCGTCGCGGACCTGCGCGACAAAGTGCGGGCCGGCAGGTCGGTTGCCGCGCACTGCCGCGGCTGCATCGGCCGTGCCACCGTTCTCCTTGCCTCCGTGATGATCGCTCTCGGCTGGGACGCAACCGCCGCCCTCCGCCTGATCGAACGCGCCCGCGGCTTTACCATTCCCGACACGCCCGAGCAGCTGGAATGGATTCTGAACTTCCAACTCGACGAATGACGCTCGCTTCGCCGCTGTCCTTTCCGCGTTCCTGGGAAGCGGAAATTCTCCCCAGGCGGCCGCTCATACTGCCTCCCCGTGCATTTACTTACCCTCACGATGCGGAAGAGGTGGAGCGCGGCGCCCTGGAAGTAATGGTCCGGCCCGAGCATTCTTCGCCGTTCCTCGCAACCTTTGCGCTTGGGTTTGCCGATCCCTCCACGCCGACCGGCGTCTGGAGCTGCCCCGCCCCAAACGAGATCTGCGCTGTCGCCGGCGGCTACGCGTACATCGTCAACACCATCGAGGCCGCCCAGTTCACGCACATCGCCTTTCGCCCGGTGCTCGAAGTCCTTCCAGTACCGGAACACAGACTGCTGCTCTTCGCCGGCCATCACGCTCTGCTGGCGTGGGGTATTGACGGCCAGGCATGGCAGACGCCGAGGCTTTCCTCAGAGGGTCTGCGCATCGCAGAAATTCGTAACAACCACCTGCACGGATTCGGCTGGGACCAGATCACTGACCGTGAGCTCCCCTTCATCGTGGACCTGCGCACGGGACAGAGCTCCGATCCTCACTCGGATTCTGTCCGGTAGAAGCTCAGCGCCGCGTCGCCCTGCTTCAGAACCCGCTGCCGGAGCAGCTTCCCGTAGCTCTTCTCCAGCTCCCGGCGCTTTTCGTGTTCCGCAATCACCAGAGCATCCGGCGCCAATAAGCGGCCGCACTCCCCGCCCAGCAGCTCAAGAGAACTCGCATACTCCTCCTCGTCAGCGTAGGGCGGATCGAGAAACACCAGGTCCACCGCGCGCTCCGCCTCTGCCAACCGCCGCAGAGCAGAGACCACGCTCCGTGCCTCGATAGCATAGTTCCCATGAATGGCCAATGCCGCCAGATTGCTGCGGATCGCGCGTAACGGAGCATCTGCCCGCTCCACAAAAATCGCCTCGCGAGCGCCGCGGCTGAGCGCCTCAATTCCCACAGCGCCCGATCCGGCGTATAGGTCCAGAAACAGCGCGCCTTCGATCTGCGGCGCCAGCACGTTGAACAGAGTCTCCCGCAGCCGGTCGCTGGTCGGGCGCGTATCCTGACCTCTCGGAGCATGCAGCACCCGCGACCGATACTTCCCGGCAATCACCCGCATCGTTTCTTCCTGGCAAAATCCTTCGACCCTCTACAATAACTTCCAGGAAGGGAGATTGAGATGCGCGCCTGGTCTTTGCCGCTCGGACGGTGGTTTGGAGTCCACTTGCGCATCCACTATTTCTTCATCCTGCTCCTTCTGTTTTGCGTGCTGACGACAAATTTCTCCGGCCTGTCGCCATGGCGTGGTGTCATGCTCTGGTTCCTTCTGTTTGGCGCAGTCGTAGGCCGCGAAGCTACGCGCGCGCTCACTGCCGCCTATCACGGCCTCACTGTACGCAGCATTTTGCTGCTGCCCATCGGAGGCCTGTTTTCGTATTCCAGCCCTGATATGGCTGAGCGCGCCGTGGAGGGCTCGGCGCAATGGGCGCTCACCCTCGCCGGTCCCCTCTCCAACCTCGCCTTTGCCGGAGTCGTTGCCGCGCTCATCGCAGGCGCCACCTCCCAGGTCCCCATCGCCGCGTTGCCCATCGTCACGCCCGCGCACCTGATGCGCTCCACAGTATGGCTCAATGTGGCTCTCGCGCTCATCAACTTTATCCCGGCCTATCCCCTCGACGCCGGCCGCCTGATGCGTAGCGGCTTTTCGCGCAGCCGCGGCGTAGCCCAGGCCACGCGCACCGCCTCCGGCATGGGACAGATGCTGGGCATCGGCTCAGTCGTGGCTGGCCTCGCCCTGCTGGCCATTCCGAACACGCATCTCGCAGCCGCCATCAGCCCGTGGCTCATCATGGGCGGATTTTTCGTCTTCATCGGCGCGCAGCTGGAAGACCAGGGCGTCCTCTTTCAATCCGTCGTCGAAACGGTGCGCATGCGCGACGTTATGCTCGTCGACTTCGACACGCTCTCGCCGTCCGACACGCTCTCAGACGCCCTCTACAAAGCCATCCACAGCCTCCAGGACGACTTCCCCGTTGTGCGCGGCGCCTCGCTCGTCGGCGTCGTTTCGCGCCAGGGCATCATCCAGGCGCTGCGCCACGGTGGCAACGGCTACATCCAGGCAATCATGTCGCGCGCCTTCCAGGTCGCACAGCCCGACGATTCCCTCGGCGCGCTCATCCGCCGCATCGGCAGCGGCCGGCTCTCCCTGATTCCCGTCGCCGAAAGCGGCCGCATCGTCGGCATCGTCACCTGGCAGAATCTGAGCAGCAGCATGGGCCTGCTGGCAGAATATCGCCGCCTCGAACGCACCGACAATGACCGCGACTGACGAGCCCCTGGCCCCTGGCCTCTACCTCGTCGCAACCCCTATCGGCAACCTTGAAGACATCACGCTGCGTGCCCTGCGCGTGCTGCGGTCCTGCGATCGCATCGCCTGCGAAGATACCCGCCAGACACGCAAGCTGCTCGACCGCTATCAGATCGCACCCCCCACCATCAGCAGCCACGAACACAATGAAGCCGAGCGCAGCCGCCAGCTGGTTGAAGCGCTCAGGAATGGCGCCCGCATCGCCGTCGTTTCCGATGCGGGAACACCGGGCATCTCCGATCCGGGCATGGTGCTCGCGGCGGCGGCCATCGCTGAAGGAATTCCGGTTTACCCCATTCCAGGCGCCAGCGCTGTTCTCAGCGCGCTCGTCGCGTCGGGACTGAACACCGAGCAATTTTCTTTTGTCGGATTCCTGCCCCCGAAGGCTGGCGCGCGCCGCACCGCGCTTGAAGATCTGGCGGCCGGATTGTCGCACCCCACAACGCTGGTGCTCTATGAGGCGCCGCATCGCATCGTCGAATCCCTGGCCGACATCGAAGCTGTCTGGGGTTCGCCCTGTCGCGTGGTCCTCGCCCGCGAGCTAACCAAGCTGCACGAAGAATTCCTGCGCGGAACGGTGCGGGAAGTTCGCGATCAGCTGGCGGCGCGAGACCGCATCCGCGGTGAGATGGTGCTGCTGATCGACGCGCATCCGCTCTCTGCTGAGAAAACAACCGGCGCGAGTCTGCTGGAGCGGCTGGCGGAGTTGGAGAAGTCCGAAGGTCTGGCGGAGAAAGACGCGCTCAAGCGAATCGCCCGCGAACGCGGCGTCTCCAAAAGCGAAATCTGGCGCGAACTCCAGCGTGAGCGCGCCAAAGCCAAATGACGAGCTACGCCCCCGGCGTCGTCACGCCCGAGCGCCGAACCCACTGTCCGCCATGCTTCTCCAGATACACCCAGCTCCCTGAGGCGCACAGATGCGCGCACCAGTCGTTCATGTAAACCAGCGCCGCCTGGTGTTTGCTGTCGAAGTAGACCTCGCTGAAATAGGTCACGCCGGGATAGCCCGCCCACTGCGACTGCGTCTCCGAGCTCACCTCAGCCGCTGTCTTTGAGGCGCGCAGCGCGGCCACGTCTTCAGGCCGCAACAAAGAAAATGCATGGTTGATCCGAAAAGAATCCCTGGCGAGCTCCACGCGCACATCGCGGTTCCTCGTGTAATCCTGCACGGCTTCCTGGAAGCCCCGTGGATTCTCAGGCGGCGGTTTCAGCTGCCCCTGGGGCGGCACAGCGGGGTTTCGATCCGTCTCGTTGATGGTGATCGCGGCAATCGCCCACTGCGCGTTCTGCTCCTGTGACATGCTCGCGAACACCTCGCCCGGCATCAGCCGCGAGTAGATCGCATACGAATCGTCGGAGCGGTCCGCGGGCATGAGGATTGCGCCTTCTTCACCGTAATGTGCGGGAGGCGTGGCCGGCTTGCGATTATTGGCGGTTTGCGGCGGCCCCATCCACGCGAGCGTCCAGCTCGCACCCAGCAATCCAAATCCGAGAAACGGCAGGCAGTGCAGACGAAATCGCATGCTTGCATAGACGCTTCCCAGGGCGCAGGCGTTCCGATTTCTTTTCAGAATCGGCCTTTATGGCCGCTTCCAGGCCGGTACAGGCCGCTCGCCCTCCGGCAGATCGCGCCCCTTCACCCGGTCGTAGAGGTAAGCGTCGCTTACCGTGCCCAGCGCCTCGTTATAGAGGGTCACCGAGCCGGTGACCTCCTTCAGCTCTTCAACAAAGCGATGCAGCGTCTGCAGCCGATCCGCGGTCGCGGGAAATTCGGCCTTGCTGGTGCGGAAGAATTTCTGAAAGCCGCGATCCACGAGGTCCGCAATTTCCCCGTTGATCACCAGCCCCGGACGCACCACCATCCGCAATCCCGCCTCGTTTTGCGCCTTTTCCAGCACAATCGCGCAACCGCCTTTCGATACGCGCACCTGTCCCGGAACCCCGGCGACATCCTGAACATCGAATTGACGGCGGCGCAGTTCGCTGAGAGTCTCTTCCCACGTGCGCGGTCGCGGCTTCTTAAGCATGGTGTTCCCCGAGGAATCGGCCAGCCGCTACACTAGGAAGTAGCGGCGGCCTTCCCTGTTCAGGGTCGCACATGCACGCGCGCACTGCAATTGACTGCCCCCTAACAGTATTGGTTTTTATCAGCGATGGCGACACTGGCCGCAACTAAAACCCGTCAGTCCGGAGCCACGCTCGGGCATGGGCTGCTCGAACGCATCGGCAACACGCCTCTGGTGCCTCTTGAACGCGTCGCAGCAGACCTGCCTGGCGTGCAAATCCTTGGCAAAGCCGAGTGGCAGAATCCCGGCGGTTCCGTGAAAGACCGCGCCGCCGCTAACATTGTCCTCGAAGCTCTGCGCAACGAGCAGCTCTGCCCCGGGATGCGCCTGCTTGACGCCACCAGCGGCAACACCGGCATCGCCTATGCCATGCTCGGCGCGGCTCTCAATTTCCCTGTTACGCTCTGCATGCCATCGAATGTCTCCCCCGAGCGCAAACGCATTCTGAAAGCCTACGGCGCCGAAGTCGTCTGGACCGACCCCGCCGAAAGCTCCGACGGCGCCATTCGCAAGGCGCGCGAGCTCGCCGCCGATGAACAGTATTTTTACGCCGACCAATACGGCAACGACGCCAACTGGCGGGCCCACTACAACGGCACTGCGAACGAAATCCTCGATCAGACCGGCGGCCGCGTCACCCACTTCGTCGCCGGACTCGGCACCAGCGGCACATTCATGGGCGTCACGCGGCGCCTGAAAGAGGTGAACCCGCAAGTCGAATGCATCTCGATGCAGCCCGATTCGCCCTTCCATGGCCTTGAAGGGCTGAAGTACATGGCCGCGGCCATCGTTCCGGCCATTTACGATCCCAGCCTCGCCGACCGCAACATCGAAGTTGAAACTGAAGCCGCCTATGCGATGGCTAAACGCCTGGCCCGCACCGAGGGTCTGCTGGTCGGCATCTCCGCCGCCGCAGCCGTGGCAGCATCGCTGCGCATCGCCGAAGAGCAGTCCGCCCTCGGAAAAGAAGCAGTCATTGTTACAGTTCTATGCGACGCGGCGGACAAATACCTCAGCGAACGGTTCTGGGAGGAGTGAGCATTGCTCCGCCTGAGCCAGCAGGTTTACGATGCGCTTCGCGAGCATGGCGAAGAGACTTACCCCCACGAATGCTGCGGCGTTCTCCTCGGCCGCTTCACGTCCGAAGACGGCAACTCCGTCAACGAGGTCGAAGACGCCATCCGCGCCGGCAACACACGCACTGACTCCGCCCACAACCGCTACAGCATCGCTCCGCAGGAGCTGGTGAAGATTCAGCGCACCGGCCGCGAGCGCGGCCTGGACATCGTCGGCTTCTACCACTCGCACCCCGACCATCCCGCGCAGTGGTCGAGCACAGACTTCGCCGAGGCCCACTGGATCGGCTGCAGCTACGTCATCACCGCCGTTGAAAAAGGCGCGGCCCGGCAAACGAATTCGTTCCTGCTCACCGGAACCACTGAAGACGACAAAGCCTTCCGCAACGAAATCATCGAAGTCACCGGCCAGCTCGACCCCGGCCTCGAGCCAGAGGCGCGGCCAGACCGTTCAGCGCAAGACATAGCCTGACCTTTTGCTGCACAATAGAGAAGTCCCATGGCTCCTGCATCCCCAGCCACTCCGCACCACGCGCCCTGTACAGGACTCTGTACCATGGCACGACCCTCGTCGTGCCGCTAGCGCCGCTTCGTCCCCACTGAAACAAATCTTCCGCAGCCTCCACGAGGACCAGCAAGCCATGACCATCGAGATCCCCACGCCTCTGCGTGTCTACACCGCCAACCAATCTGCCATTGCGGTGGACGCCAACACCGTCACAGAAGCAGTCTCCGCGCTCCTCGCCCAATACCCCGAATTCAAGAAACACCTCTACACGCCTGACGGCAAACTGCGCTCCTTCGTCAATCTCTATCTCAATGACGAAGACGTCCGCTATCTGCCGGATCGCGAGGAAACTGCCGTCCAGAATTCCGACACGCTCTCCATCATTCCCTCCATCGCGGGCGGGCTCCCGGCGGGAGGGGCGGAAGCGCCTTCGGCGCAAAGGCGCTTCGGTAGCGACTAAGACGGGCCGCTTGCACCTGGTAGCTCCGAAGCCGCATCCTTAAGGAAGACCAATGGCCACCACCGTCGAACCCATCACCCTGCCGCAGCTCTCGAACGACGAGATCGCCCGCTACTCGCGCCACCTCATCCTTCCGGAAGTCGGCATGGAGGGCCAGCAGAAGCTAAAGGCCTCCAAAGTTCTCTGCGTCGGCACGGGTGGACTCGGCTCGCCGCTCGCGCTTTATCTCGCCGCCGCAGGCATTGGCACGCTTGGCCTGGTCGACTTCGATACCGTCGATTCAAGCAACCTGCAGCGCCAGATCATCCACAGCACCAAAGACGTGGGCCGGCCGAAAATCGACTCCGCCACAGAAAAGCTCGTCGCGCTTAACCCATTTCTCAATGTCGTCAAGCACGAGACGATGCTCACCAGCAAAAATGCCATCGAAATCATTCGCGACTACGACGTGGTCGCCGACGGCACCGACAACTTCCCCACGCGCTACCTGGTCAACGACGCCTGCGTGCTCACCGGCAAGCCCAACGCCTACGGTTCCATCTTCCGCTTCGAGGGCCAGGCCAGCGTCTTCGCTACCGAGCACGGCCCCTGCTATCGATGCCTCTATCCGGAACCGCCGCCGCCCGGGCTCGTCCCCTCCTGCGCGGAAGGCGGCGTGCTCGGCATTTTGCCCGGACTGGTCGGCGTAATCCAGGCGACCGAAGTCATCAAGCTGATCCTTGGCAAAGGCGAGCCGCTCATCGGCCGCCTGCTCCTGGTGAACGCGCTCGACATGCGCTTCCGCGAGCTGAAGCTGCGCAAGAATCCCGACTGCCCCGTCTGCGGCACCCACCCAACGGTGACCCAGCTCATCGACTACGAACAATTCTGCGGCATTATTCCGGAGGCAAAAGTGGCGCCTGTACAAAACGGCATTCCCCAGATGAGCGTGAAAGAACTCAAGCAGCGCCTCGATCAGGGCGACAACCTCCACATCCTCGATGTGCGCGAGCCCTTCGAATATCAGATCGCCCGCATCGAGGGCCAGGGCGAACGCAAGGCGGGCGGCCATCTGATTCCGCTCGGCGATCTGCCGAAGCGCGTAAGCGAGTTGAATACGGACCAGGAAATCGTGGTGCAGTGCAAATCCGGTGGCCGCAGCCAGCGCGCCGCCGAATTCCTAGCGAAGAACGGTTTCGCCAAGGTGCACAACCTCGCCGGTGGCATCACCGCCTGGTCGAACGAAATCGATCCCAAAGTCCCGAAGTACTGAATCGCCAGTCGACCGGGTGTAAGGTACGGCCCCCGCGCCTCCAGGCCATTCGCCGGCCTCGCCAAAGAGTCTGATTTCCGCATGGCGGGGCAAGTCTGTCAATAGTCTTTTCGTTCGACTTTCTATGAAAATTGTGGACTACTTCCACACCCCGGCCCCTGCGTATACTCCAGTTGCTCAGCGGTGTTGACGGATTCTTTACCCCCTCTTAATCCTTTTTGATCGCTGGCGCAAAGTGCCGGTCTTTTTATGGATTTATTCGCTCTGCGTTTGCTCTTCATCCTGATTTTCTCGGTTTCCTGCTGGTTTTTTCGCCCCTTCGGTCTCAATCCGTGGGCGGCGGGCGGCATCGGCGCCGTCATATCCGGATTCATCATCCTCTTCGAGCTGCGCGTCCGCGCCCTCACGCTGCGGCGCCTCTTCGGCGCGGTTATCGGCAGCCTCTTCGGTATCGTTGGTGCCTTTCTCTTCTGTCTCGTGCTGCGCGACAGCCTTCCCGATGGCCGCCCCCGCAGCCTGCTGCAGATCATCGTTCTCCTGCTCATGACCTACATCGGCCTCGTAGTGGGCGCCAACAAAGGCGACATGCTGAACCTCGCCGCCCTCGGCGGAGTCTTCTCCCCGGAGCGAACCAGCAAACCCAACACCAAGATTCTCGATACCAGCGCCATCATTGACGGCCGTATCGGCGACATTGCCGAAACCGGATTCCTCGAAGGCACACTCATCGTCCCTGAGTTCATCCTGCGCGAATTGCAAATGGTCGCCGACTCTTCGGACTCCTCCAAACGACAGCGCGGCCGCCGCGGCCTCGACATCCTCCAGCGCATGCGAGGCAACGCGCAGATCACCGTCCAGATCATCGACGAAGACTATCCGCACATTAAAGAAGTGGACCTCAAGCTCATCGAGCTGGCGAAGAAAATGGAGTCGAAGATCGTCACCAACGACTTCAACCTCAACAAAGTCGCCCAGGTTCGCGGCGTCCCCGTACTCAACATCAACGACCTTGCCAACTCCCTGCGGCCCGTCGTCCTGCCCGGCGAAAAAATGCGCGTCGTCATCATGAAGGAAGGCAAGGAGTACGACCAGGGTGTCGGCTATCTCGACGATGGAACCATGGTGGTTGTCGATCACGCCCGCCGCCTGATCGGTCGCTCCGTAGACATCGCCGTCACCTCGGTTCTGCAGACTACCTCCGGCAAGATGATCTTTGGCCGTCCCGATGAAGGCTCGCGGCCGGAAGCCGTCCGCGCCTCGGTCGAGGTTTCGAACTAAATCAGCCGCCAGGCTGCATGCGGGATTACGCAACTCTTACATTCGCCAGATCTCGCTGCCTTTAAGGTGAACACTGGAGCACTGTTTCAATGTCCACCTTCGCCGAGATTCCCACCGATACTGTTCGCGCCGATTCCGAGGCGCTCGAGCAGACGCGCTCCACAAAACTGAACGTCATCTTCGCCGTCACCCTGACCATCTTTCACATCGGCGCCATCGCCGCCCTCTTCTTCTTCAGCTGGAGCGCCCTCGCTGTCTTCCTCGTGCTTTGGGTGCTCGGCCAAAACGTCGGCATCGCCATGAGCTACCACCGCCTGCTCACGCATCGCGGCTACATCACGCCCAAATGGGTGGAATACGCAATGGCGTTCTGCGCCACCCTCGCCCTCCAGGGAGGTCCCATCTACTGGGTTGCCGTGCACCGCATGCATCACCAGCTCACCGACCGCCCTGGCGATCCGCACTCGCCGCGCGACGGCAAATGGTGGTCGCACATGGGCTGGATTCTGCACGGTTCGCTGCACAACCGCGACCCTCTCCTTACCCGCTACGTTCCTGACCTCGCCAGTGACCCCTTTTACGTGTGGCTCAGCCGCTGGCACTGGGTTCCGGCAACCGTGATCGGCATCGCGTTGTTTTTCATCGGCGGATGGTCGTGGCTGCTGTGGGGTATTTTCCTCCGTATCACCCTCGGCCTGCACGCCACCTGGCTGGTGAACTCCGCCACGCACATGTGGGGCGCACGCCGCTTTGCCACCCGCGACGACTCGCGCAACAACTGGTGGGTCGCCCTCATCACCGGTGGCGAAGGCTGGCACAACAACCACCACGCCCATCCCGTCTCCGCCAGTCACGGAATGGCCTGGTACGAGCTCGACTTCAACTACTGGGGCATCCGCATCCTCGGGTTTCTGGGCCTCGCGAAGAAGATCAAAGTTCTCGGCCCCGCCGGAGGCCCAGCCCGCATCCTGCACCCCTAAGCTTGATGATGGCATGACGAAGAGGCCCGGGGTTCTCACTCTGATGGCAATCTTGCTCTCGGCCGCCACCGTGATAGCTGCGGTCACCGGCATGTCATTCGTTGTTCCTGGCACATTTCTGGAACGGATATGGACTCTCAACCGCGCAGCCCACGCAGCCTTCGCGGCCCACTCGCGAGTTTCCGGTGCGCTCCTGCTTCTGGTTGGATTTGCCGCCGGCGCTGCCGCGATCGGTCTGTGGCGAGGTCAGCGCTGGGCGTGGTATCTGGCCATCGGAATTTTTGCCGTCAACGCCGTCGGCGATCTGGTAAGTCTGCTGATCACGCGAGACTGGCTCAAGGGCGGAGCCGGTATTCTGATCGACGCGCTCTTCCTCTTCCTTCTGCTGCGGCCCAACATAAGGGCGTTCTTCTCGAGGCCCGCTTAACCTACTGCGTATCCGCCCACGCCTCCAGCCCTTGCGCATCCCCCATCTCGCCGGCAATCATCCGCTCGATCATCGAGTGCATAGCCAGCAGTGGAATGGGCCGGGCGACATCCGCGGGCGCCGTTTCCCCAGGAAAACGCACAATCAGCGTCGGCCTGAGATCGAAATGCCCATGCTCCGACGCCAACTCATCCTCCTTCGTCCAGCCAAAGCCGTTTCTCCAGATGTCCACACGCCAGCTGTGGTCTGAAGAGACGATCAGCGTAGTCTCATCCGCGGATTGCGTTGTGCCGAGCGCCTGCAGAAGATCGCCGAGCGAGCGGTCCGCCAGCGCCAGGTTATCGATATAGCTGCCGCCGATTGCAACCTTGCCCGTTTTCCGATCGTAAAACCCAGGCGGATGAGGGAGATAAAGGTGTAAAAACGCAAAATCGACTTTCTCGTCGGTGACCAGCCGCTGGGCCGACGACAGCATGCCTGCAAAAATCTCCGCTTCGCTCGGCGCAGGCTCATAGCGCTCGCGGAGCGCACGCGCCCACATCGCGTGCATTGGCGCCGTGAAATTGCCCCACGTCGACTTATCCCGCGACAGATGATCTCCAAAAACAATCAGCCGCTGCGAACAGAAATCCAGTTGATCCTTGAGCATCCGGCAGTACGGGTTGTAGTCGCCGGAAATGCCTGTCGTCCAGCCCGCGTGCTGCGCGTCCGCAAACAGCGACGCATTGCCATCGAACTCATTCCAGTGCCCGCCCTTCACAGATCGGTAGAGCAACGCTCCAGCCTCCGTGCTGCGCACATTGACGAACGGCTTTCCCATGAAGAGCGAAGGAATAATCTGCTCCGTGAAATAGCCATCCGGCTGCATGTCCGAGAAGGTTACGCTCTCTGCGCGCAGCCGATCCAGGTTCGGCAGCTCAAGCCCCTGCCAGCGATGCACAAATACCTGGTCGTACGACATCTCATCGAAGAGCAGCCACACGATGCGCTGGTGCGGCGTAGCCTTCGCCGGCAACGGCTTTTGAAATTCGATCTGGTCGTACTGCTGGTGGGCGAACCCCGCCACCAACAGCGTGGGCAGCGCCCAAAATATCGAGAAGCCCAGCAGCAGAACCGCAGCCCGCAGGCCCTGAACCGCGACAGCATACCAGCGCGGCGCAATCAGCCAGATTGCGAGCAGCATTCCGGCCACCACCGCAAACGCCCGTCCCCCTGACAATTCCTGCCACGACAGTACCTGCGCGACGATCAGCCCGGTGATCGCCCTCGCCGCCAGCACCCCAAACCACAACACCCATACCAGAACCACAAACCGGCGGCGGTAGAGCGGCCACGGCCTGCCTACGTCGCCGTCTGCTCTCTCCAGCAGCCGCACGGCGAAAGTAGCGAACAATGTCAGCACCGCAACATCGATTGCCAGCGCCCGCACCACAGCCGTAATGGGTAACAGACGGTGGTACAAATCAAGATGCGTTGAGGAAAGCTGGTTCCAGATCGGCCCCGGCGCCAGAAGCAGCGCCGCACCGGCGCCCTCCAGCCAGCAGCGCGCCCAGGAACTTCGTCTTGTTCTCGGAGAATCTGCCTGCACTCGCCGCTACCTGGCCTGCAGAAGAAACAGGACCCGGCCATTCGGTAATGCTTCCCGCAACACAACGGTGAAACAGACTTCCGCGGCCCGCAGGAAGGCCGCTTCATCCAGATGTCCATACAACTCGTCCCGCCCGCGCACCAGATCCACAAAGCGCGGATCGCTCGCCGGCACCCACTCCACAATTGCCCAATTGGTAGTCAGCTCGCGCACCAGCGAGGCAATCTCCGCCAGCGGAATCTGCTCCGCAATCAGCAGGTGATGAATCAGCCCCAGCATCATCACACAATCGAACCGACCTTGCGCGCGATCGAGCAATGCCGGATTCTCAGCATTCCGCCACCCCACCGCCGGCGTTGGCCGTGCAGGGTTCGCGATCAGCGGCGCGATGTTCAGGTTCAGCCGCAGCGTCTCGCGCCAGTTCTCCTCCGTCGCCTGCAAATCCGTATCCCACGCGACGACGTCCGCTCCGTACTCCGCGGCAATCCGCGAATAAACCCCGCTGTTCGCCCCAAGATCGAGGACGTGTCTCGCCGCCGCAGCCCTCAGAGCATCGTGCACAAACTGCCGCTTCCGCTTCTGATCGTCCGTGCTGTAGTGATCGGCCGTTTGAGCGTACCCGCTCCACCGGGACGCGCGCCGTCCCGACCCCGGCCCCCGCTCCAGACGCCGCAAATGCCGCCGCAGAGCACCAAGATTCCGCCGCACCACCGCCATCGCCACTCCAGGGCTCTGATGCACCCGAGTATTTTGCGCGCTCCTTCCACCGCTCGTTTCAAGCATCAACGGCAGCGTCACCAGCGAGCGGAAAGGCTCCATCCAGCGCTGCCGGAAGCTCAGGTAAGGCGCCAGATCGGCCGGCTCGTACCCGTCGCGCTTCTCGATCGACGCGCCCAGCGGCCAGCCCAGGTAAAGATGAGCTGCCAGCGGCAGCAGAAAAGTCCGCACAAACTGTCCATACGCCAGCCACAGCGGACTCGCCGGATTCCGTTCCTCGATCGACAGTACATCCACAAAAACCGGCTGAACTCCGCGAAAAAGAACATTCAGCGGCGTCGCGTCTTTGAGGATCAGCCCCTGGTCAAGCAGCCCCTCGCAAAGGTCCAGTGTCAGTTCGGCTGCCGCAATCCATGCGGGTGGAGTCCACTCCCACGGATAAGAAGGAAAGAAAACCCGCGGGTGCTCCAGGGTCAGGCAGCTATCTTCTCTTTCAACGAAGCGAGTCTCGATCAGCTTTCCCTGATCAACCCAATCCCGAGCCGCCGACGACTGCAGAAATCGAAGCGCCGCCTCAGCCTTCTCGGGACGCACTTCGCGCAGAACGCGATCTCCGGAGATACGAACCGAGCCGGCGGGATCGCGAAAGGTCTCAAGCCTCAGCTCGGCTGTCGCCATTTACTCGCTCGCTTGCTGTCGACCGCTCTTTTCAGCCTCGAGTTTCTCTCCACTCGAAGTGGTGCGGAAAAGACTCCGGATCTTGGAACGCAGGATAAACAAACCTCCGGCCAACATCGATCCACCCACCTGAACAGCCAGCAAACCCGACCCCGGATCCACGTAGCCATATGCGGGCTTGGTTAATGCTGCAAGCAATACCACCAATTCAACCGATGCAAGCGCCAGGAGTGTGGTGCGACGAACAATCTGCACAGTAACCCTGCCTCCCTTTTTGTGATGGAACAGCCCGATTTTCACTAGACGGCTATTGGCCCAAAAAGTTGCGGCTGGGACCGGCGGCTCCTGCGATCCGGCACTCAGCGATCCCTGCAGAATACAAACTTGCATCGAATTTCGCGCTACTACTCTTGTGGCATATCCTTGAGCCCCGTGCCCAATCCGTTAACGACGCGCATGGTTTCGCTCCTCACTCTCCAGCCGATACAATGTCTCGAAGAAAACCATGACCGCTCATCTCGAATCAAGCCTCGCCGCGAATATCCAGACCGCTGCCCAGCAAGCAGGCCTCACCGTCCTCTCCATCGACGCGGGTTCCGATTTCAACGGCCACCCCACTACGCGCTTTCGCCTCGCCGCCAGCGCCGAAGCCCCGGAAGAGCGAGCCCTGTTGCTAGAGCTGAGCGAGGCTTTTGACTTCCACAAGCCCGAATTGCTGCCCGAGATGACCACCCACCTCCGCGAGGCCGCAAACCGCCTGCGCAACCCGCGCCCCGATGCCTACGTCACCCTCGCCGGACTCCCCGTCAGCTTCAGCCACTTTGGCTGGCCCTTCCATCGCTCCACATCGGGCGCGGACACCTATATCGTTCATGGCACGCTGCACCTCGAAGATGGAACTCAATCGCCGCTGCACGCGCTCGTCTCCGCCAGCATGACCGTCACCTTCGCCGAAATTGTCCCCGCGCCCGAGCAGCCCTACGCCGAAACCTTTATCTACAACGCGGTCCGCAAGACCATCGACCGCGGCCAGCTTGAGCTGCTCAAGAGCGGCAATCGCCAACCCGTCCCTGTGACCACGCGCTACTACAGCCGCTGGCAGAAAAAGTTCTTCTTCACAGACACCGACGACCAGAGCCGCATGGACTACCTCGCCCTCAAGGCTTATTGGCTCTCCGGCGTCCTCGGCGCTGGCAAGCCGGTCTGGATCGCCGATCCCCGCGACGCCCAGTACCTCAACACCACTGCCGCCGAACTCTCCCGCATGGCCGCCGATCTCGCCGCTCAGGGCACGCTCACCCTCGACGGTGAATACGCCTCCGCCACGCCGAAGTTGCTCGCCCGCGCGGAGGAGTATCAGGCAAAGCGCGATGCAGCCCTCGCCGTCACCCGCCCCACATTCAACGAGGAAATGCGCGCCGGCCATACAAATATGTGATCGGCCCAGCCCCTCGATCCATGGCGCTCTCCTGGCCGGCGACGAAGACGCATCTGCCCGTGACTGCCATCACTGACAAATCGCGCTTTCAGCGCCAAGCATGAGGTGTCCCGCCGCGCCCGCTCTGCAGATCGGAGGCGCCATGCCCGAGACCCTTCAGGTACAAACCACCCCGACAGAATCGAAGTTCCGTAAATCCAGTATCAACAGGCTTCTCCAGAGCCTGGGCTTCATGGTGTTCTGGGTCTTCCTGCTGTTTGGTTCAGCCGGAACCGTGCACTGGCTGCGCGGCTGGATATGCGCAGTCTCCTACCTCCTGACAATGGGCACGCTTGGCATCGTCATCTGGCGCGTGAATCCCGAGCTGTTCGCAGCCCGCGCCAACTGGAGACACAGCGACACCAGGGGCTTCGACAAGATCGTCCTCCCCCTCTATCTTCCGCTCATGATTACGCAGCCTGCGATTGCCGCGCTCGATGCCGTTCGCTACCGCTGGTCCTCCATGCCGTTCTCGACGGTCTACACCGGGCTCGCCCTCTTTGCTGCCGCGATCTTCTTCATCGCCTCGACAATGGCCGCCAATCCGTGGGCCGAAGCGACGGTTCGGATTCAGACGGACCGCGGCCAGCAGGTCGTCCGCACGGGCCCCTATCGCTTCGTGCGCCATCCCATGTACGTTGGCATGATCCTGATGGGCTTCTCGATCGCATTGATGTTGGGTTCGATGTGGGCGCTTGCCATGGGAGCCGTCATGACCGCGCTTATGGTCATCCGCACCGCACTCGAAGATCGCGCCCTGCGCCGCGAACTTCCCGGGTACGAGGACTATGCCACCACGGTCACCCGCTGGCGTCTGCTGCCCGGCATCTGGTGATCGAACCATCTCGGAATTGGGGGCCCGGCAGAGTAAGCCGAAGTAAGTCATGCTTGTCAGACGAGCGCGCACAAGAGCCGGCCCGACCTGCCCTGCCCCGTCGCATCTTCGTCGAGCCAGCGCGCGCGAACCTCTCCACCGCTCCGATCTTCAATCTCGCTGAAACCCATCGTCCGCAGTTCCGTCTCCAGCTGCGCCGGATCGAAGAACAACCGGAACGGCTCACCCGCCCGCGCTACCCGCTCCGCCAGCGCGTCGAATGCGCGGCGTTCTATTTCATTCATCAGCTCCCGCGGGATCGCGTAGTCGAAGACCACGCCGCTGCCGCGCGGCATCCCGGCGATGAATCGCAGCGTCGCGAACGCGGCATCGCGCGTCAGATAGGGAACCACACCGAGCCACGAAAAGAATGCCGGCTCATCGCGGTGAAATCCAACAGCCTCCAGACCATGGGCGAGCGTGTCGCGCTCGAAATCCACTGGCGCAAAGCGCATCGACTCCGGAATCGCGATCCCCCCGTGCCGCAGCCGTTCGCGCTTCCACGCCTGCGTGTCCGGGTGATCCACCTCAAACACCCGCAGCTCCGCAAAAGGATTTCGATAGGCAAACGTGTCCAGTCCCGCGCCCAGCACCACGTACTGCCGCACGCCGCGCTCGAAAGCCCTCGCCAGCTCTTCTTCAGCAAGGCGGCTGCGCGTCGCCATGAAGAGCCGAAATCCGCGCGCCCAGGCCGCCTGTTCCTCTTGAGCCTCGCCACGTACCCGTGCCGCCGCCTCCTCGCTCAGGATGCGCAGCGCGAATGGATCCTCGAAGATCAGCGGTGTGTCATAAAGCTGATGCGCCGCGCGACGCATCGCCACCCGCTCCGCCGTGCCGCTGCGCCGGCCCTTGATCATGAAGCCATGCTAATTGAGTGGTCATGTAGCCCCGGAATCGCACCGCCGCCTCCCTGTACCCTGCGCCCTGTACCCTGTAACCTGTTCTTATGGCTGCCGCCGTCAACCTTGCGCCCGAAATCCGCGCGAAGTATGAACCCGTCATCGGCCTCGAAGTCCACGTCCAGCTCCTTACCGAAACCAAGGCCTTTTGCGGATGCGCGAACAAGTTCGGCGCGCCCCCCAACACCAACGTCTGCCCCGTCTGCCTCGGCCTTCCTGGAGCGCTCCCCGTCCTCAACCGCCGCGCGGTCGAGTTCGCCACCCTCGCCTCCCTCGCCCTCAACTGCCAGCTCCGCGAACGCTCCATCTTCGCCCGCAAAAACTACTTCTACCCCGACCTTCCCAAGGGATATCAAATCTCCCAGTTCGACAAGCCTCTCGCCGAGCACGGCTTCATCGAAATCCCCACGCCGAACGGCACAAAGCGCATCGGCATCACCCGCCTCCACATGGAGGAGGACGCCGGCAAAAGCCTCCATGACGGCTTCCCCGACTCGGCCACACGCACTTACGTCGACCTGAACCGCTGTGGCACGCCCCTGATTGAAATCGTCAGCGAGCCCGACATGCGCACCCCCGATGAAGCGTACGAATACCTCACGCGCCTCAAGGAGATCATCGTCTACACGGGCGTGAGCGACGGCAATATGGAAGAAGGCTCGCTGCGCTGCGACGCCAACGTCAGCGTGCGCCCCCGCGGCCAGGAGAAGTTCGGCACTAAAGCCGAAGTCAAAAACGTCAACAGCTTCCGCTTCATCCGCGCCGCGCTCGAATACGAGATCGAGCGTCAGATCGAGATCGTCGAGGGCGGCGGCCGCGTCATCCAGGAGACTCGCCTGTGGAACGCGAACGAAGGCCGCACCTACTCCATGCGCTCGAAGGAGCAGGCGCACGATTACCGCTACTTCCCCGAGCCCGACCTTCCGCCGCTCGTCGTCTCCGAGGCATGGAAGGCGCAAATCGCCTCGCACATGCCCGAGCTGCCGGAAGCCCGCCGTGCCCGCATGATCGCCGAGTACGGCATCACGGAACAGGACGCGCACACCCTTACCGCCACCCGCGCCTTCGCCGATCAGTTTGAAGCCGCGGCCCGCGCCGCAAAGAATCCGCGCCGCGTCGCCAATCTCGTCCAGAGCGAGCTTACGATGCGCCTCAAAGCCTCCAGCCTCGAGCTGGCCCAGTCGCCCATTTCGATGCGGGGCGTCGCCCAGGCCGCCGACCTTGCGGAAGAAAACAAGCTCTCGAGCAAGCAGCTCAAGCAGCTCTTCGACCTCTGCTTCGAGCGCAATGAAGACTTCGGTCCCGTCTACGAACGCGAAAAGCCGCAGCAGATCAGCGACGCCTCGGCGCTTGAAAAGATGATCGACGACGTCATCGCCGCCAATCCCGCCCAGGTTGAGCAGTATCGCAAGGGCAAGAAGACCGTTGCGGCCTTCTTCGTCGGCCAGGTGATGAAGGCCTCCAAAGGCCAGGCCAATCCCGCGCTCCTCAACGAGCTGGTCACGAAGAAACTCGACAGCTAGCTGCTCCCACTCAGGTTCGTCTTTCGCCCGACTCAGACGCCAGCTCCCAATTTGGCGCCTTGACTCCGCAACTTGTCTGAGGAAACCCCCGAACCTGCCGATAAGGAAGACTGGCGAAGAAGAATCCGGTGGGAGAGCTCAGCAATCCAGTCGCCCGATGAGACGGTCCTGAGCAGGAGCAGAGAAATATGGCGGCAGTTGGGAATGGAGCGGAGATCGCTCAACTCGAACAGCGTCTGGATCAGGCAATGGGGGAAGTTTTCGGGACGATGATCGGCCTCAGCTGTTCCCGCACCGAAAGTGCCGCGCCGATGGAAGGGCAGACCATCGCGGCCCTGATCGGATTAGCAGGCGCGATGACCGGGACGCTGGTGCTGCAGAGCGAAAGCTCGGCCGCAATGCACGTCTCTGATCTGATGACCGGGATGGCGACCACCGAAGTGGACGCGACCGTGCGGGATGCGATGGGGGAGATGGCCAACATGGTGGCGGGCGCGTGGAAAGGCTACGATCCGGCGCTGTCCTCAAGCTGCCTCTTGTCAACGCCCACGGTAGTGGTGGGAAACCGCTACGAACTCTTCAGCCGCCGGGCCACAGTTCGGATCGATCGCGCCTATGGGGTCGAGGGTTCTGTCTTCTCGGTCGCTGTGGCTTGCGAGCGAGCGGAACAGTGACGGGCTGCAGCCCATAGGGCGCAGCGACGAGATCAGGGTAGGTGGGCGTGAAGGCCAAGGGTAATCGCTATGTTTCGCAGAGCTCGGTCATGCGACCACAGCTTAATCCCGGGCGTCATGAGGCAAGAGGCGATCAGGTGTGCATCCGTAAGACCGATGCCCCTTGAATAGAGGGAATGAGCCTCGATCATGCGCCGAACCTCGAACCGCGAGGCGACAATAACGCCTGCGAGCTTGTCCATTACAGCAAGCGTGTTGATCCGATCATGCAGAGATCCCAGGGCCAGCTCCGCGATGACGTATGGGTGGATCGCAATCTGGCCGCTTTCCATTAGTGCTCGCATCTGCGGATTGCGACCGCGATAATAATCGATCCAGATTGCAGTGTCGGCCAGGATCACAGCCGATCCGCCCTCGTCCGCGGAATGTCTTCGAGGTCCGGCATTGTTCCCTCCAGCGCTGCGAGCCTGCGCGACGCCTCAAGGTGAATCAATGCTTTGAGTCCCTCCCGCAAAAGGGCCGACCTCTCTGTGATCCCTGAATACTCCTTCGCAGTGCGGACCAATTCATCGTCGAGTGACACGGTGGCTCTCACAAGTGGCCTCCATGGCACCCATGGTATCACCATATGGTGACGATTTTGGTGCTATATCAGCTCCAATAGCTACGATCCAGCGTCCGGTACTGAATCGCCTCCGCTATATGCGGGACCGCAAGGCTCTCCATCCCCTCAAGGTCCGCGATTGTCCGCGCCACCTTAAGAATGCGGTCATGAGCGCGAGCCGTCAGTCCCTGCTGCAGCATGGCCCGCTCCAGCAGCTTCTCCGCATCGGCCGAAAGCTCGCAGTGGGTCCGAATCTGGCGAGTACCCATTTGCGCATTCGAAAAAATCTTCTCCTTTGCCGAAGCAAAGCGCTGGCGCTGCCGATCCCGCGCCGCCAGCACCCGTGCACGAATGTTCGCCGAGCTCTCCGCCGCCGCTCCACCGCGAAGCTCTTTGTACTGCACGGCCGGAACTTCAATATGAATGTCGATGCGATCGATAAGCGGCCCGGAGATTTTCGCAACATATCTCTGGATCAGGGGCGGCGTGCAGTGGCACTCGCGAGAGCGATCGTTGAAATAGCCGCACGGGCATGGATTCATCGCGGCCGCGAGCATGAAGGCCGCGGGAAACGTCAGCGACATCGAAGCCCGGGCAATCGTCACGTGGCGATCTTCGAGAGGCTGGCGCATCACCTCAAGCACGTTGCGCGGGAATTCAGGCAGCTCGTCGAGAAACAGCACGCCGTTATGGGCGAGCGAGACCTCCCCAGGCCGCGGAATGACACCCCCACCAATCAGGCCGGCGTCGGAAATGGTGTGGTGCGGTGCGCGAAACGGACGCTGCGTGACCAGTCCCGCTTCGGCGTCCAGCACCCCGGCTACCGAGTGAATCTTCGTCGTCTCGAGCGCCTCGTCAAAGGTGAGCGGGGGCAGAATGGAAGGGAAGCGCCGCGCCAGCATGGTTTTGCCCGAACCCGGAGGGCCGATCATCAAAATGTTGTGCCCGCCGGCCGCGGCGATCTCGAGAGCCCGCTTGGCCGTCTGCTGTCCGCGAACATCCGCGAAGTCCAGAGCGAAATGCTGCAGCTCGCTCAGCACCTGCGTGGCTTCCACTTTGAAAGCCGGCGTGTGAACGCCCCCATTGCCCGCCTGGTTGAGCAAATCGCGAACCTGCAGGAGTGTCTCGACGGGATAGACGTCGACGCCATCCACGACGGCCGCTTCTCGTGCGTTGGCTTTGGGAATGATCAGGTTTTTGATCCCGCGCTCGCGGGCGGCAACCGCAACCGGCAACATTCCAGGCACAGGCCGCAGTGCCCCATCGAGACCCAGCTCGCCAATCAGGAGAAAGTCGGCGAGGTCGCGCAGTTGCAGCGCTCCGTAAGCACCGAGGATGCCCACCGCCATCGGCAGATCGAACCCCGAACCTTCTTTCTTAATGTCCGCGGGGGCAAGGTTGATGGTGATATGGGTCGTCGGCAGATCGAATCCGGAATTGCGGATCGCGGCGCGCACGCGATCCCGGCTCTCGCGGACGGCGGCATCGGGCAGGCCAACGGTATTGAAGTGCTCCTGCTCGGTCTTGATCGCTGAGAAGTCGACTTCCACGTCGATGATGCTGGCGTCGATGCCGTACACCGCGGCGCTGAGTGCCTTGAAAAGCATGGTCTTGAATTGAAATGCCGGATTCTGCGGGCAGTGTAGCAGCGGATAGCAAGGATTTTCGGTGATGCGCGCCGTCAGCGAGGCGTTGGGGGGACCATTAGTAATGCGAGGCCGGGCAATTCGTGGGCGGCGCACCCTCGTGTTTTTCTGTTCTGCGCGGTGCGCACCCGTTACCCTATCTTATGGAGCACAGCGATGACGATTCATGTTGAACTCAACCCGGAGATGGAAACCCAGCTTGCCGCGGAAGCTGAGTCCCACGGTATGGCCTTGGAACAGTACGCGTTGAGGCTTCTTCGGGAGGCAATGGCGTCCAAAACCGCAGGACATTCCCGAGCCAGCCAGCAAGAATTTCGCGATTTTCTGGATGCTCTTGCCCGAAAGCCACCGAACGTCCCACATTTGCGATCTGAAACATTCTCCCGGGAAACGATTTACCGTGAGCACAACTGATGACTGATTCCTCCTGGCTGGTGGACACCAACGTGCTCCTGCGACTGGTGCAGCCAGACAGCGATGAATACGGAGCGATCCGGCGGTGTACTGATCTCTTGTGGACACGCGGCGCAGACCTCTTCTATACATTCCAGAATTTGGCTGAGTTCTGGAATGTTTGTACACGTCCCCCCGAGCGCAACGGAGTTGGCTTCTCTATCGCGGAAATCGATCGGCGTGCAAGCCTGATCGAATCCAAATTCACCCTCGCCCCTGACAGCCCCGCGTGCTACCGGGAGTGGCGGAAAATCGTCGTCGCTGCAGAAGTCTCAGGGGTTCAGGTACATGACGCGCGGTTGGTGGCTGCAATGCATGTCCATAAAATCAGGAATTTATTAACGTTGAACGCCGGTGATTTTCTTCGATACGACGAAGTGACTGCCGTATCCCCGCAAGACCTGCTCATTAAGATCAGCTAAGGGCGAATCCAATCTGTCGCTGGGCAGCGAGCGGAAGCAAAAGCCTCATCGAAGGATCATAATCAGAACAGCGCGACCTCGGCGCTACTTCCCCCGGAGACTTCGATGAATCCCAAAAAGGCAGTTCTGATTTCCGGCGCCGCCCTGGCAGGCGCTGGCCTCGTGTGCGCCGGTACGACAGCGGCAGCCCTCTATCGCTGGATGGGCCGGAGGACAGCCCGCCGCCTGCAGGGGCTGAACGGCAAAGCAGTGCTCATCACAGGCTCGTCCCGCGGCCTCGGCCTCGCCATGGCCGAGGAGTTCGGCCGCCGAGGAGCGAAGCTCGCTTTAGCCGCGCGCGATCCCTGGGAGTTGGAGCGTGCCCGCCAATCCCTGGTGGAGCGCAAAGCCGTCACGGATGCAGGCCAGGTCCTCGTAATCCCCGCCGATCTGCGTCAGGCGGACGAGGCGCAGCATCTGGTCGAACGTGCCACGGAGCATTTCGGCCACATCGACATCCTCGTCAACAATGCAGGCGTGATCACGGTGGGTCCGGTGGAGAACCAGACAGTCGCCGATTTTCACGAAGTCATGGAGTCGAATTTCTTCTCTGCCGTCCATTGCGCCCTGGCAGCCGTGCCCCAGATGCTCGCCCGCAGAAGCGGGACCATCGTCAACATCGCATCCATCGGCGGAAAGGTGGCAGTCCCCCACATGCTGCCCTACACGGCAAGCAAATTCGCCGAGGTGGGCTTTTCTGAAGGCCTTCATGCGGAGCTGCGCTCGAAGGGCGTTCACGTGCTCACTGTCTGCCCGGGTTTAATGCGCACTGGATCGCCGGTGAACGCGAGGTTCTCTGGCGACGCGCCGCGGGAGTACCGCTGGTTCACCCTCGCCGCAACTCTGCCTCTCGTTTCCACCAGCGCCGCCGCCGCTGCCCGAAAGATCGTGCGCGCCGTGGTGGCGGGCGAGACTGAAATCGCCATTACTCCGCAAGCGGTCGTAGCCGCGCGGCTGGGGAACCTCGCTCCCGAATTGGTAAGTCTCGTGATGGGAGGAGTGAATCGGCTGCTGCCCAGCGCGGTCGCGGGAAAACCGCTGGCGCAGCGTGGCGCGGAGATCCGCAACCTCGAAAGGATCCCGGTAGCCACAGCCAGAGACACTGCCGGGCAACGCTACAACCAGACGGCGTGATGCGTCTAAAGAGAACGGCACCCGCCCAATGACCGCGATATATGCAGGCAATAATCTGGCGCTTGAATTCGTCGAAGTCCGGATCAGAGTTTAGTCCCCCCCGGCGAAACGGAGCGGGCGCCCTCTTTTGTGACTGCTCTTCGCCCGATGAAGGCGAAAATCAGAAGCAGCGCCGCGGTGATCCAACCGCCAGGGCTGAAAGCGGACGGCATATAGACGCCAAGCATCAGCCCACAGCCGATAAGCAGCGCGGCTAAAACACCGAATTGGCGCATCCCGTAAAGGAAGATGAATGGAAGGTAGTGCGCGCCCACGACGATCATGAACGCCGGATAGAACCAGTCCGTTCGATGCAGCGTCGCAGCTCCGATCAGAGGCAGCATCAGGGGCACGATGAAGGCGACCTCGATCGCCAGCCCGTTCATGGGGTGGCCTTTGGGCAGCGATGCAGGCCGCGACATAGCTCGAAGGAGCAGCTGCGTGAGCGGGAAGATAAGCATGCCTCCGAACACCAGAGCGAGTATCCCGGCTCGGTGCGAATCCCATGTCGCAAGAGCAGCTGAGGCAAACCAGACCAAGCTCGCTACGAGCTGGCCGGGGAATCCTCCGAGGAAAGTGGAGCGGACGGCGCGTTGGGCGTCGGCGATGGTCATAGGTTCGATGATCGCATGGGAGGCGGAACGGCAGGAGTGGGGTTCGTCAGGCAGGAAAGGTGACAAATGTCATTCTCGTTCAAATCAAAAGGCGCCTGAATAAGTCCGCCCTCGATCTTTGCAGCGATATTTTTAGCTGCCTTTGTTGCTTATTTCGTGATAGCTTCCAGCGTCCCATCCGCCCGGTTCAACGCATCGGTGAGCACCGTCATCTGTGCCTGTGCCCGTGACAAATCCTTCGCGTCGATCGCCTCGTTGACCCCGGGAATCACCACAGCGGCGTAGCCGGTGTATTCGCCCGGCGCATAAATCGTGTGCTTGAACCAGGAGCGGTTCGGAAGGCCAGGCGCAGAGATGAAGTCGCCTTCCACCGCACGTAACTGCGCATTCAGGCCGGCGCGCGCCTGCGGAGAATCGCCGGCTGCGCTCTCCTGTTTCTGCTTCACCTGCTCGGCCAGCACTGTGAACTTTTCCGCCGCCGCTTTCGCCGCGGCAAAGTCGATCCCGCTGAGGCCGGCTTCCTCCGCCTTCTTCTGCACGGTGTCGAGGTATGCCGATAGCTCCTTGCCATACGTCACGTAGTCGTAAGGCAGAACATCGGTGTCCGCCATATGCAGGACCTCAAGCCCGAAGACCCGCGCCATCTCCTGCTCATAGACGAATGTCGGATCGGCGTTCATTACGAACCACGCATAGTTGTCGAACACCGAGTGATAAACCCCGTACGGACCACCCGAGCCAATGTCCGTCGACGGCACGCCGATGTGCTGGATGAAAGGCGTGAAATCGGAACCGCTGCCCAGGTCGCCAACGTTGACGTCGTTGTCCACATGCGCATTTCCGCGCGCCCCGTGCTCTTCAACCCCACTGCCGTTCCGCCGGTGAGCCTGCTCCTCCTGCGACTTTTTCCATTGATCGTAAACAGTCCCGCCTTTGGGGCTGGGCACAGCCTTCGTCACGTCGCGCACAAATTCCTTGAGCGACGGCACGGCCGACGATTCGAAGTTGGGCCCGGAGACTCCCACGTCGGTATTGAAGTACGCGACCGCGTGCGCCAGCTGGCTGGCGTGGTCCTCCACCCATTCGGTCGATCCGATCAGCCCCTCCTCCTCCGCGTCCCAGCTGCAGAAGACGATGCGCCGCTTCGGCTTCCATCCCTGCTGCAGAAGAACGCCGATGCCATGCACTGCTTCCAGCATCGCCGCTGTCCCGCTGTTAGGATCGACCGCGCCATACACCCAGGCATCGCGATGGTTGCCGGCCACCACCCACTCATCCGGAAACTCCGTGCCCGCAATCGTGCCGATCACGTCCCAGATGGTGCGGTACTGATAATCCATTTTGAGGACCATGTGCACCTTGACGCCGGGCCCAACGTGATACGTAAAGGGCAGCGCGCCCTGCCACTCGCGCGGCGCATCGGGGCCACCCAGATGCTCGAGAATCGGAGCTGCGTCGTGGTAAGAAAGCGGCTCGGAAGGAATCTTCGGCAGATTCCCCGCCTCCTCCGGCTTCAGCAACTGCGAGGCCGGCAGGTCCGGCCGCGACGCAATCCCCGGCGTGAGCGCGTCGCCCGGATACTTGAACAGATACTGAACCGACCCGCGCTGCACCGACGTCGCTGGGCCGTACGCGCCGTGCGGATACATGTCGCCACGGTAGTACCCAGTGTCGGCGGGATCGGAGTAGATCAGCACTCCCGCCGCCCCCGCCTGCTGCGCGATGTAGACTTTCACCCCGCGGAAGTTGCCCCCGTAGCGCACCAAAACGATCTTGCCCTTGAGGTCGATGCCAAGGTCTTTCAGCCTCTGAAAATCCTCAGGCCGGCCGTAATTGGCATAAACTACCTCGCCCGTCACGTCGCCCGAGGGCGATGAACCGTTGAACGCAGGCGTGACCCGGGGGTCGTCCTGAAAGGGATCCTTGCCATCGACGTGTTCGGGCACCGGCCCGGTCATCAGCAGCTTGCCGTCGGAGTCGTACGCCTGAACCTTGACCTCGTGTGGCATGTTCAGCCACGCCTTGTACGGGACGATGTTTGTTTCGAGACCGGCCTGTTTGAATTTGGCGGCGACGTACTGCGCGGTTTTCAGGTCCTCGGGCGAGGCGGCAATATGCGGCTCGGCGGTCAGCGTCTTCAGCTCTTCGCCGGCCAGCTTCGCGTCTGGAACCGCCAGAAACGCCTGGTCGGTCCTGGCCTCCTCAGTGGCAAAATCTTTGTAGCCGAAGACGCCCGAAGCCTGCGACGCCGCGGACGAAGGAGCGATTTGCGCCCCGATGATGGCGAGAGCCGAAAGAAGAAACGAGGCGAAGAGAACGGGGACGCGCGACGGCATCAATGAAATGCTCCTTCAACTTGCGCGGAATCGGGAAGAAGAAAGCTTACCAGCCCAAATATAGGGTTGAGAGCCCCGGGGGAGGGCCCGTTCAGGCAGCGCTTGGAACAGGCGAGACCGGTTGTGCGCAGTGGGAGCATCTCTTCGCGCCAAGCGGAATATCCGAAAGGCATTCCGGGCAAGGCCGGGTGACGGGCGGAGCAGCCTCCGCCGGGCGGAATTTCTTCATCAGCGCGTTGATAGGCAGCACGAAGACGAAGTAGACCACTGCGGCGATCAGCAGGAAGGAGATGATGGCATTCATAAAGTCGCCATACTTGATCTTCCCGCCATTGATGTCCAGAATCAGCGCGGAGAAGTCCGGCTTGTGGACGATTGCGGCGATGAGCGGATTCACAATATCCGTCACCAATGCGTTGACGATGGCAGTAAACGCGGCTCCAATGACGACCGCAACCGCCAGATCGATCACATTTCCGCGCAGAATGAAGTCGCGAAAACCCTTTAGCATTTGGTTCCCCCATGTAATTTTAGAATTGTGCGAATTATAGACGGCAATTCCAGCTTGAACACCCGGCATTGGCGAAAAAGCCGGCGGAGGGGGACCGCGCAACGTAACCAGAATTTAACACGGCGGCCTTCCCCTCAGCCGCTACTATGGCACGTATTCCCCCCGAAAAGGAGATTGCATGGCTATCGCGCAGGAGCCTGCCTTTCACTACGAAGTGGAAGAGTCGGCAGACGCAACGGGTTGGATAACCACCAGAATCAAGTGTCACGGCCGCCTGGTGAACCAGAGCACTACCCAGGTCAAGGAACTGGTGAAGCCGCTGATCGCGCGTGGCGGCCGGATCGTCATCGACCTTGCCGATCTCAACTATATGGATAGCTCCGGCCTCGGAGCCCTGGTCGGTCTCAAAGTTTCCGCCCTCCATCAGGGACTCTGCAAGCTGGAACTCGAGAATCTGACGCCCCGCATCAAGGACCTGCTCAGCATGGCAAACCTGACGCAGCTCTTCTCGAGCTAAGCAGCCGGCTCTTAGGGCAGATCGCCTTCCGCGCCTGTCAGCAGGGCGTCGTCATCGCGCAGAATTGTGCCCACCCGCGGCCCCTCCGCAGTGTGGATTCCCCACGCCATCCGCGGCGTGTTGTGCGCCAGGCCGTAGCGCCCATCGGTCCCAAGCAGGATGATCCCCCCATGCCCGCCGAGACGCCGCAGTAAGTAGGCCATCGCTTCGGGCGCCACTTGTTCCGGAGAGCGGCCTGCCATCACCCTGTCCGTCGCCCATTTGCCGAGGACCAGCTTCATAATCGGTTCTCCCCATCCGGTCAGCGAGACAGCCGCGCTCGCATTGTCCGCATAGCAGCCGCAGCCGATGAGCGACGAGTCCCCCACCCGCCCAGGTTCCTTGTTCAGAGTGCCTCCGGTTGACGTACCCGCGGCTAGCCGGCCCTCGAGATCGAGAGCGACGGCTCCCACCGTGTCATGCGATTCCCGAAAAGATTCCGGATCCCGTTGCCCTGAAAAAGTCCGGTCCGGGCCGCCCGCCCGCTCCCGTGCCTGCGCTTCGGCCAGCCGCTTCCGTTCGCGGTCGAGCACCAGTTCCGCGTTGTCGATCAGCGTTATGCCGTTCGCCCGAGCGAACTCCTCTGCCCCTGGCCCGACAAAGTACACGTGCGGGCTCTTATCGAGAATCAGCCGCGCCGCCTGGATCGGGTTGCGGATTCGCTCGACGCACGCTACCCCGCCGGCTCGCATCGTAGCCCCATCCATGATCAGCGCGTCCAGCTGCACGCGCCCGTCGCGGGTCAGAAAGCTGCCCCGGCCCGCGTCAAACGCTGGGTCGTTTTCGAGGGAAACCACAGCGGTTTCCACAGCGTCAAGGGCCGAGCCGCCACGCTCAAGAATCCGCCAACCCTCCTGAAGAGCATCGAAGACGCCCTGTTCGTGGGCATCGAGTTGGTCGGCCGGTATATCCCACGCACCGCCGTGAACCAGAAGAATCGGGGATCGCGCCATAGGGGAACGGGAAAAGGGGATTGTACCCTTTTGGGCCGGGGACGGGTTGCCGCCGGCTTTTGTCCCATTCAAGGTCATGTCCGCCCTTGCCGCGCCGATAAAGGGAGCATTATGGCAAACGGATCAAGTGTCACACGTTGGGAAGCGCCTGACAGCCGCCCGCTGTCATCGGACAGCAAGGAAGCCCCGCGGCGGGGAACAGCCAGCGATGCGGAGATCGTGTTGCCCGGGCGCGGTCTCCAATATCCAGGCCAGATTGCCGCCCTGAGCGGCGAAGGCTGTTTGATCCAGACCAAATGCCGCCTTGAGCCAGGAACAGCGGTCGAGGTCTGGATGCGCACCGAAGGCATGCCCTTGCGCGTTGCCGCCAGGCTGGTGGAAAGGCAGGAGCGTGGCGTCGAGTTCAAGTTCATGTCCCTGCCCGACCGCAAGCTCCAGCAGATCCAGAACCTGCAATCCGAGCTCGCCGCGGAGACCGGTACCCCGTAATCCTCTGCCCGTCCTTTCCACGAATCTTCGGGAATCTGTCCGCCCCACCAGGGCATAATGGCGTGGTCTCGCCGAAGCGCCGAACCACGCAGCCTCGCGCGAGCCGGGGTCCGCCACGTTCGTTCCCACCACCTTTCACGCCGCTCTCCTCATGACCGCCCTCAGCACCCTCTGCTGGGGCTCATTCGCCAATACCTTTAAGCTCACCCGCAATTACCGCTTCGAACTCTATTACTGGGATTACGGTCTCGGCATCTTCCTCATCTCCCTCGTTCTCGCCTTCACTATGGGTAGTTACGCCGGCGGTCCCACGGCTTTCCTTGCCAACCTCCACTCCGCCGACCCCATCAACCTCTTCTACGCCGCGCTCGGCGGCTTCATCTTCAATATCGCGAACACCCTGCTCGTTGCCGGAATCGAAATTGTCGGCCTCGCCATCGCCTTTCCCGTCTCCATCGGCATTGCTCTCGTCGAAGGCGTGGTGCTCAGCTATGCGCTTCAGCCACGCGGCAATCCGGCACTGCTCACCATGGGAATTTTGATGGCCCTGGTCGCGCTGGTGCTCGTCGGCAAAGCCTATGGCGCATTACGGACGGGCAGCGCCGCCGTCTCCCGCCGCGGCGTCGTGGTTTGCGTCATCTCCGGCTTGCTCATGGGCATCTTTGCGCCCTTCGTTACTCGCGCCATGACGCGCGGAGCGACCCTCACCCCCTACACAACCGCGGTGTTTCTCACCCTGGGCGCATTCATCTGCTGCTTTTTCTTCAATACCATCCTCATGCGCAAGCCCATCACCGGAACGCCAGTAGCAGCGGCGGAGTATTTCCGCGCCCCTGCTTCGTATCATGCTCTCGGGCTGCTCGGCGGAGCCATCTGGGGCTGCGGCACCGTCTTCAACTTTGTCGCCGCCTCGCTGGTGGGCGTCGCCATCTCCTACGCCATCGGCCAGGCCTCACCCCTGGTCGCGTGCCTCTGGGGCGTCTTCGCGTGGAAGGAATTTCGCGGCGCCAACACCAGCGCCAAAATCTACCTCGGGGCCATGGTCGCCGCCTACCTGCTCGCCCTGGTGCTGCTCGCGCGGGCCTATGCGGGATAATTGTGCTCGCCGCTGTGACGTTTGCCGCCAGCGGCGCATAAAAAGGATCCGATGACCGCCAAATTTGTAACCGTGATGGGTAGTTATGTCACCGACCTCGCCTTCCGCACCGAAAAACTGCCCGCGTGGGGCGAGACCTACATGGGAAAAGAATTCCGCCTCGGCCCGGGCGGCAAGGGCTCGAACCAGGCCGTCGCCGCGGCCCGCGCCGGAGCCAGAGTAAGCTTCATCTCTAAGCTCGGCCGCGATGCGCTCGGCGAGATGGCGCGCGACCTGTACCGAGCCGAAGGTATCGACACACGGCATCTGCTCAAAACCGAATCGCCCACCGGAGCGGCCGCGATCATTCTCGACGCATCCTCCGGCGAGAACGCCATCATCGTCGTCCCCGGCGCCTGCTATGAGCTGACTGCCGAAGAGGTCGCGCAGGCAAAGGATCTGATTGCCGCGTCCGCGGTCTTCCTCGCTCAACTCGAGCTGGCCCTGCCCACAGTCGAATATGGCCTTGAACTGGCCCATTCCCTCGGCGTTCCCACGATTCTCAATCCCGCACCCGGCTGCAGCCTTCCCGCTTCGATCTATCCCAACTGCGATTTCCTCACTCCCAACGAAAGCGAAGCCGAGGTTCTAACCGGCATCCGCGTCAGTTCGCTCGAACAAGCGGAGCAGGCCGCCGATGCGCTGCTCGCCCGCGGAGTCGGCGCCGTGGTCGTCACCCTGGGAGCGCAGGGCGCGTTGGTGAAAAATGCAAAGCTGCGGCAGCACGTTCCCGCCATCGACGCCGGCCCGGTCCTCGAAACAACCGGCGCGGGCGACGCCTTCAACGGTGGCTTTGCGGTCGCGCTCTCCGAAGGCCAGGAGATCGTCGACGCGGTTCGCATTGGATGCGCGGTTGCAGGCATCTCTGTGACGCGAGCTGGTACCGCGCCCTCCATGCCATATCGCAGTGAGATCGATGCGCTCCTCAGCAGGACCAGGTAAGCACACGCAACTGCCGCTATGCGCTCGAGGATTCATCCCCAGACGCAGGCCCCGAATCCGCTCTTCTGCGCGCCGGCAGGAACGGGTGGATCAGCAGCTGGTAAGCTCCTCCGCCCACCGCACCCCCAATCAACGGCCCAACAATCGGCACCCACCAGTAGCTCAGCGGCGATGGAAACGCCGACCCGCCCCATCCCGTGAAAAAGCAAAATATCCGCGGCCCCAGATCGCGAGCCGGGTTGATCGCCCACGCCTCGAGATACCCCATCGAGGCCCCGATCAGCGCCACCAGAAATCCAATGATCAGCGCTCCGAAATTCGCACCCGGAGCCATCTCGTTGTATTGCTCCGTGATGGCAAAAATTCCGAAAATCAAAAACGCGGTCAAAATAATTTCATCGCTGAAAGCATGCGAGACAGCGATGCCCGCCGCAGGATGCGTGAAGAAAACACCAGCCGCCCCGCCCCCAACGCGGCTCAGATGATTCGTCAGGTTGAACTGATCGATCACCGGATTGAAAAGCGCGTAGACAATGCACGCGCCCAGCAGCGCTCCCACAGTTTGCGCAAGGCAATACGGCAACACCTTTTTCCAGGAGAATTTGCGATAAAGCGCCAGCGCCAGCGTCACCGCCGGATTCGCATGACAACCGCTGATGGAGCCCGTCGTGTAAATTGCAATCGCAACCGCCAGCCCCCACGCGATGCAAACGCCCCAGTAAGCCTGCTTATAAGGGCTCGGATCGTAGAGCGAATACATCGCCGCCACCGAGTCGCCAAAGGCGATTATCATCAGCATCGCCATCGCCTCCGAAATTAGCTCACCCGCAAACTGCCTCTTCATCCGGGCCTCAGGTTCCAGTCCTCTCACGTGCCAGACCTCTCAAGTTTCAGTTCCTGCAAATTTCCATTCACTTCTGCCCAGCCTGAAGCTGCTCCAGCTTCCGCTTCAGATTTTCAAGCTTCTGCCCGGCTTCCGCCAGCTTCCCCTCTGCCGTCAGCCGCTGATAATCCGCCAGGTCCTGCGCCGCTCCTGCAATCAGCGGACTCCGTCCCGCCGCATTCCCACTCACCGGACTCGGCGCTGTCGTCTGCCCAGCCTCCGGCGCAGGAGCGCCGGCCACTGCGGTGATCGAAGACGCCTGGCCTCCGAACAGCGCCGCCATTGCCGTCTCGAACGTTGGCCCATAAGCAAGCCGGTCCTGCAACGCCAGAACCACCAGCCGCAGCTCCGGCATCGGACTCCGCTCCGCCTGCAGATAGATCGGCTCCGCGTACAGCAGCGCTTTTCCGCATGGAATCACCAACAGCGTCCCCCGCCGCACATGCGATCCCTGCTGGTTCCACAGCGTCAATTGCCCGGAGAGCTGCGCGTTCTGATCGATCCGCGCCTCGATCTGCATCGGACCATCGATCAGCTTCGTCTTCGGAAAATCGTAGACAATCGAAGTGCCGTAGTTAGCCCCGTCGCTCCGTCCCGCAATCCACCCGATTAGGTTATTTCGGTTCGCCGGCGTGAATGGCAGAATCTCCACAAACTCCGCAGCCGCTTCCCCGGGGAGTTTCATCAATACGAAGTTCGGCTCCATCGCCTGCGTCTGTTGCTCGCCCGCATCGCCCATCCCCAGCTCCGATGCGACCGTCCACAAGTCCTCGCGGTTATAGAACACCTCGGGATCGCTCATGTGGTAAAGCCCGTACACCGCCGCCTGCTCCTCCAGCAGTAACTGCGGATAGCGCACATGCCGCCGCAGATCGGCAGGCATTGCTGCCGCATCCCGGAAAAGCGAAGGGAAAATACGCCGCCACGCCGCTAAGATCGGATCCTGCGTATCGAACACATAGAACGTCGTTGTTCCGTTGTAAGCGTCAATGACCACCTTCACGCTGTTGCGCATGTAATTGATCGTCGCGTCGCCCAACGGATAGTGACTCGAATAGGGATAACTATCCGAAGTCGTGAACGCATCCAGCATCCAGAACAACCGGCCATCGTCCCCGATCACAACATAAGGATCGGCATCCCAGGTCAGAAACGGCGCCAGCGTCTGCACTCGCTCGCGGATATTCCGCCGCATCAGCAGCCGGCTCTGTGGAGTAATGTCGTCGCTGAACGGCAGCTTCCACAAATCTCCGCGATCCGCCGCAATTAAGGCCCGCCGCGCCATCCCTCCCAGAACAATCCCGCCCGTCCCCTCGTACGAAGTCAGGTTGTTCGTCTGCCCCTGCGGATAATTGAACTCCTGCGCCCGCGTCTTCACATACACGTCGCTGTTCGTCATCTGGCCGAAGTAAATCTCCGGCCGATTAATCGCCAGCCCCGGCACCGTGCTCTGCACAGGCATGTTACTCAGCATCAGCGTTGGCAGCCCTTCCGGCGTGAACCCATTCACCGGATTCATCGTGATCCCGTACCCATGCGTGTAAATCAGCTTCTCGTTGATCCAGTTACGGCTGCTCTCCGGCAATTTATCGAGACTTAGTTCCCGCGCTGCCAGCATTACCTCGCGCGACCTGCCCCCGATGTTGTAGCGATCGATGTCGATGTCCGGAAAATCGTAGTAAGTCCGAATCTCCTGGATTTGCCGCAGCGTATCCTGCAACGCTCGCCAGTCCCACAGCCGAATATTCTCAAGCGTCGCCTGGTTATTCGCCGGATCGGCCGCCTCCGGCGACGTCTCCGCCGGAAACTCCTGCTGCGATACCCGATCCAGATCCCACGCCCGCCGCGTCCCCTCGATATTCCACGCGATGTAAGGCCGCTCGCGCTCCAGCTGGTTCGGCTTCACGATAAAGCTGCTCACATACCAGCCCACGATGTGAACAACCAAATAACACGCCACCGCCGGAAACACCGCCGCCGCCAGCCAGCTCGCGCGCGGCCCTCTTACCGCATTCACAGCCGCGATCACCGCGCCAAGGATCAGCGCCAGCGCCACCAGCAACGTACCGGTAATCAGGATGTGCGCATCGGTATAGTTCACGCCGCCGAAGATCGTATGCGCATCCAGTAAGGTGCCGAATCGATCGATATATACCTGCGCCCCAAGAACCAGCAGAAAAAACGCGAACGCCATCGAAAATCCGCGCCATGGCAGCGGCATCGTTCGTCCGCGGTCCTTCGCGAATGCTCGGCTGCCGCTCGCCAGCAGCAGGAACCCGGCAGCGCCCACGCACTCGACAACCGCCACCACCATCAGCCAGCCGCAAATCAGCTGCCACGCCGGAAGCGTGAACAGATAGAAGCTCACCGGCTTCCCAAATACCGGATCGGCCGCGCCACCCACTCCCCGCGCCGCGTTCCAGTAAAGCGCAAACGTCGGCCATTCTCCTGCCATGGCGCCGCCTGCAATCGCCGCGATCCCCAGCGAGGCAATGATCCCAATCCATCGCAGCCCGCGCCGCAGCGGCAGATTCAGTTCCTGCCGGCCGATGAAAAACGCGCGGTCATGCGGCAGGTCCGGCTGATGCATCCGCCACAAAACCAGGAACCATCCATAAAGCAGGGCGAACGTCGCCGCGAAGAATACTGCGAACACGCACCATTCCAGCCCCCAGCTCTTCCAGAAAACTTCCCCATACCCCAAAGAGCCGAACCACAGCGAGTCGACCCACCACGACAATGCCGTGCTGCTGCCAATCAACACCACCACAACCACGGCAAGAAAAAAGAAAATCAGGCGCCTGGGCCGCCTAGTCCCCCTTGGAACTTCAAGAATTGGCTGCAAAATATGTCCCTCTCTCACTCACGAATCCGCACGAGTGAGGCCGCCCGTATTCTACGCCGAGCACATCCTCCAGGCGCCCAGCACGCGTCGATGGAGCCCATACAGAGATCGCCGCTCACCAGATACTGACGCGGCCCCCCGTTGGAAACGCCCTGCCGGGTCGCTGCCGTCAGCTCATCGCAAATTGTTGGTTTTTGATGGTGCGCCCTGAGAGATTCGAACTCCCGGCCTACTGATTCGTAGTCAGTCGCTCTATCCAGCTGAGCTAAGGGCGCACTCGAAGCGGTGCTGCGGACTGCCCTCAGGATAGCAGTTCAACGCGCTTCGATCAATCGAGACGAGGCGCCTCGCAAGACCCGAAAACCGATCCAGCCGCGCGTCCTTTTGCCATGCCTCCGGCCGGCTTTTCCTCCCAGCTCAGCACCAGTCCGCAGTGCGTCGTTGCAACGTGGCCGGCTCTTCCGCCTCAACCGGCTCCGCCCCCGCCCGGGCGGCGGGCTGCTCGCCAGCGGCTTCCAGTTCCTCTTCTGTCAGAATGAAACGCCGGATGTATCGCAGCGGCTCTTCCCACACCGCCATCTGCTCCAGGTGGTATTGCCAAACCGTGTTCGATGTGGAGCGCGACGAGCGGCGCGTGAACGACTTCCGCTTGATCGTCACGACTTTCCCGTTCGCGTCCAGGCGCGTGTACTCCTGCGATGGCAAAAGGAACGTGATCTGCGTTCCCTTCTTCCAGAAGTGACGCGCGAATTCGTGGCAAAAAAGCAGCGCGTAATAACGCCTCCCAGAGGCGAGGATCGCCAATGCCTGATCGAACCCTGGCCATTCCTGTTCGATGTTCCCCTGGTACCATTGCCGGAATTCGAATCCATGGACACGAGCGCGAAGGACAGCGATGCGAAGCAGTTCTGTGCGGGTCATGGAGATTTGCCTGGAGAGGGGTGGAAGGGGTACGGGGCGGGCCGCTCTCGATCGCCCCAACGGTAATCGAAGTCCGCTTTCAAATCAAGAAAAAACATCGTTACCTGTTGCTCAATCGGGTGCAGAGACCGGCGAGGCAAAACCTCCAGTGGAACGGTGATCACAGTAACGCATCGATTAACTCCAGATTGACAACAATTCCTGATCCACTAAGCCCATGATCCTGCGCGGTTTAATGTTATAGCGCTGAGTGCAAAGGAGATAGCTGGCCCCCCGTGAAGCGCTCGAAAATCGCACCATAGCCTGTGACTCAACGCTGCCACTCTCTGATTCGCATCAGGTTGAGCAACTCGGTCATTGAGTCGGGTCTTTTTACACGTCCTGAGAAATGCGTCGGCCCGCGCCAGAGAGCGATCGGAAAACCTCCGCCAGATGACCTTCCAGGCTACTTTGGTATATCGAATCGATACTTCAATCTATGCCAATAGCTGGGCCAAAGCGACAACCGAACGGCAACCCCAAAAATCCCTGCTCAGCGAACAAACGGAACATAAGCGCGTGTCCGTGAGCGATAATCCCGGAAAGAGTCCCCGAAGCGTGCCGCCAGCAGACGATCCTCCGCGCGGATTCGAATCTCCGTTCCGGCCAGGAAGAAGATGATCCCGGCCAGAAACATCGGCCACCACGTCCAGCAAAATCCCGTTGCCAGCAGCATCCCCAGCATCGACGCGTAGATCGGGTGCCGCAGCCATCGGTAAGGCCCCGTTTGGATCAGTTCATGATCTTCGCGCAGTGCGGCAGCATAGCGCCATTGCTTGCCCAGATTGCGCGCCGCCCCCCACGCGAGCGCCACCGACGGAGGCCCCAGCGCCATCGACGACACGAGAGCGGCCACCGATTTATGGAATCCCACCGGGCGAACGTAAGCCCACACCAGCGCGAAGCCGACCATCACCAGCAGAATGCCCCATTTAGAAGAGGACGCTCGCGCCACTTCTGTCCGATCGGCGGCCTGCTGCCTGGGCCTGATGAAGCCCATCGACCACAGAATCCAGCAGACGATCAATTCCGCGAACGCGACGTACCAGAGCATGCGCCGCATTATGGGTGCTCGATTCCTCTGAATCACGCGCCGGGCCGGTTTGCGCCGACTCTGGTACCGATGGAAGTCGCGCCGTCGGATTGAGACCGAAGCCCCCAGGGCTCCGTCTACAATCCCTGAAGACATGTCGCGCTCTGCATCTTCTGGCTGCATTTCTGCCGCAATATTCGCGTTGTTGGTGATGCCGGCTGCGGTGTGCGCAGGCGCCGATACGGTCGATACGAATCCACTGAACCGCCAGCCCGAAGTCCAGGAAGCCTTCCAGCACTTCTACAGCATGGATTACGACGACGCCTTGGCCCGCTTCGAAAAAATCCAGTCCGAACATCCCAACGATCCCATTGCCACGGGCTACGTGCTCGACGCCGTCCTCTTCCGCGAGCTCAACCGTCTCGATCTTCTCGACACCACCTTCTACGCCAACGACGGCTTTCTCACCGGCAAGCACACGGTCGTCGAGGATCCAAGGACCAGGGAGCGCATTCAATCCCTCGCCAACCAGGCCATCAGCCAGGCCAACGCCATCCTCAAAAACAATCCCAACGACGTTAACGCTCTCTTTGCGCGCGGCTGGGTTAAGAGCCTTGCGGCCACCTACTCCGGCATTGTCGAGCGCGGCTATACCGCGGGTCTCAAGCAGGCGCTGGGCGCGCGCAGCGATTGCGACCGCGTCCTTAATCTGGATCCGAATTACGTTGACGCAAAGCTGGTCGTGGGTGTCTATGAATACGTGGTCGGCGCGCTGCCTCTCGCCTTCAAATTGCTCATCGGTTTCGTCGGCATTCACGGATCGAAGAGCGAAGGCATGGCTCTGCTGCGCGATGCAGCCGATCACGGTGTCATCACCCACGTTGAAGCCAGCGTCTCGATGATGCTGTTTCTCCGCCGCGAAGCCAGGTATCGCGAAGCGGTTCGAATTGCCCAGGGCATGGCGGACGAGTATCCCCACGACTTCCTGTTTCGCCTCGAAGTGGCCAACCTCCAGAAGGACGCCGGCGACGGCATGGCCGCGATCGCTTCCTATCGGCGGCTGATCGATGCAGCCCGGCAGCCGGGGTTTTTCTTCAATGCGCATCTTGAGCTCGCGTATTTTGGCCTCGGCGATTCCCTGCGCGGCCAGACACAGTACAGCGAAGCGGTCGAAGCCTATCGTGATGGCGCTGACCAGTCCCAGACGAGCCCGGAGCTAAAACGCCGCTGTCTGCTCGAGGCCGGCAAGACCTACGACCTCATGCGGGAGCACGATAAGGCCATTCAGCAATATGAGGCTGTGCTGAACGCCGGTAGCGATACCGCTCAGGGCGATCAGGCGCGCAGATATATGAAGAGCGCCTACACCGGAAAACAGTAATTACGGGCGAGCTGGATGGCGATGGATTGCCCGGCATCGTGTTCGGATGCTCCGTGCTTTGTCATATTCAATCGGCCTGAGAAGTGAGCGCGGGCGCTGGTGGAACTCTGCGGATTCGGTTGTCGTACGGTTGAGCATGGATTGCGCTTACAACTGGGGGTGGGTGGAGGCGGAGGTTGCGCGGACCATCGAAGTTTGGAATGCGTGCGCGGGGCGCTCGGCGTCCGAGGGGCGGCGGTATTCGCTAAAGGAGCAGCGGGAGAAGGAAAAGGCTTACGACGAGGGGCTGAAGGCGGTGGAGCGGGAGGCCCGGCGGGCTCGCGGGGTTACGGCGCGAAGTAACGCCGGTCGCGATGAGATTTATGACAGGGTTGTGGCGGCGTTTGCGCGGTTTTCGGCTACGGCTCTGGATCTGGGGGACGATGCGATTGAGTTGCTGACGGACGATTTTTTGCCGGTGGGGACGCAGCTGGGTCGGTGGGCGCGGCAATTCGATCCGACGCTGAGCAAGGCGGATATTATTCAGGCGAGCCGGAATGCCTGGACGGCGTGTGGATTGCAACCGCTGCTGGGAGAGCCGGTGAAACTGACGCCGGCGATTCTGGGGTACAGCCTGCTTTATCCGTATAGCGACAATTATCTGGACGGCGAGGGGGTTTCGCGCGAGACGAAGCTGCGGTTTAGTCGGCGATTTCGTGAGCGGCTGCGGGGCGCAACGGAAGCGGCCGGCAATCATCGGGAGGCCGCGGTTTGGGCGCTGGTGGAACTGGTTGAGGAGCAGTATCCCCGGGCGGTTTATCCGCAGGTATTTGATTGTCTGCTGGCGATTCATCGAGCGCAGGAGGACAGCCTGGCGCAGGTCCGGAGCGCGTGCTCGGTGGAGGAGCTGCTGCGGCTGAGCTGCGCGAAGGGCGGGAGCTCGGTTGTAGCGGATGCTTGCCTGGCGCAGCCGTGGCTGAGTGACGAGGAGAGCGGTTTCGCGTTCGATTGGGGCGTGTTGCTGCAGCTGGGAGACGATGTTCAGGACATCAGGGAGGATTTGCAGCGTGGGTCTGTGACGCTATTTTCGGGCGCGGCGGCGCGGGGCGAGCGGTTGGATGATTTGGTGAGGCAGCTGCTGAATCTGAGCGAGCAGGTGAGCGAGAGGATGGAGCGTATGCCGAATGGCTGCCCGATGCTGAAAGGTTTGCTGCGGATGAGCTGGCGGTCGCTGATATTGATGGCGGTGGCAGAGTCACATGCGTTTTTCTCGGCGGGGTTTTTGGCGGAGGCGGAGGGGTGGTCACCGTTTCGGTTTGGGTTCCTGAGGGAGCGGCGGGATCGGTTGGCGGGGCGGCAGGGTTTGTTTGCGGTTCTGTTCGATATTTTTCTGGATGGGACTGATCGTCCAGGCGGACCCGTCGCACGGCAAAGCCTTCATGACTATTCGTCCGCGCCCAACTACGGGGCAGCGGATTAACGGGCGCTCCGCGCACGAATGAGTGGGGTCAACGACATTTGCCGGACCGCCGGGCAGATATAGTGCGCGCTAGGCCAGGGAAGGATCGCCGACATAGCTCACGCAAACCGTTACAATCACCGCCATGAACGGCCGCCCGCAGCCCAACGAAGCCACCTCGTACTATTTCACCTACATCGACCAGGTCGTCGGTGACAATCCGCTCCACATTATCGAGAGTCAGCTGCATGAATTCCTGCCTGTACTCTCGGCAGTATCGGAAGAAGAATCCCTCGAACGGTATGCCCCGGGAAAATGGAGCATCCGCCAGCTCCTCAATCACGTTACCGACTCCGAACGCGCTTTCGGTTTCCGAGCTCTCTGGTTTGCCCGGAGCTTCGACGCTCCTCTGCCCGGTTACGATCCTGATATCGCAGCCGCCGGCGCGCAGGCTGACGCGCTCCCCTGGGCAGCGCACATCGAAGAATTCAGACGCGTCCGTCTTGCGACCCTCTCGTTTTTTCAAAATCTCCCTGATGAGGGGTGGATGCGCGCCGGGATAGCCAGCGGCAATCCGTTCACCGTTCGCGCGCTCGCGTTCATTATCCCCGGCCATGTGGCGCATCATGTCAGGATCCTGCGGGAGAGATACTTCAAGGGTCGGTCCGGATAGCCGGCTGCCGCTCAATGCCCTCCGCTCAACGCGACAATAATTTTCCAGAAGCCGGTAAGTGCGAGGATGCGGGACTGCCGCTCTCAGCCGCTAGCTGCTCACGGAGGCGGGCGTTATCCCGTTCGAGGGCGTCGAGGCGTTGGCGCATGGGCTCGAGCATCTCGGTTATTTCTTCCTGGGTGTAGCGGGGCGTAATGTGCTGTGGGCAATTCCAGTCAAACGCTTCGATATGGATGAGCACCGCCCGTTCGGCTGGGGATTTCTCGCCGGGAACGCGCAGGCGATCGAGCCATTCCTCGGCTTTTGGAGTGTCTTCGAGGATTTCCGCGTGGCCCAGAATCTTGAGGCGGGTTTGCGCCGGGTAATCCATGAGAAAGAGGGCCACGCGGTCGTCGTGAATCAGGTTGCCAGTGCTGATGTACTGCATGTTGCCGCGCAGGTCGGCGAAGGCGATGGTGCGGTCGTCGACGACGTGGAGGAAGCCTTTGGGACCGCCGCGAAACTGAACGTAAGGCCAGCCGGATTCGCTGACCGAGGCCATGTAGAAGCCGTCGCGTTGCAGGACGAAGGATTGCTCGCTGGGGCCGAGGGCGGCGCCGGGATTGCCGGAGGTCTCGACGCGGTGGTACTGGGATCGGCTGCCATGGCGGGTTTGCTGGTCTTTCACGATGGGGGTGAAGGCGAGTTCGGCGAAGCGGCGGCCCATGGCGTCCTCGGTGGATGGATTCGGGACGGGGTATCGGGGATTCAGGCCTGGGCTGGTTTTCTGGGTGGCAGGTGCTGGGATGGCTGGCTAGTTGCCTGTCGCAGTGAATTCGTTAGTGTGGTGTTTCTGACGTTCCTCGCACGTTTGCCCCTCCCCTTTCGTTGTCATCCCGAGCGGAGCGTTTTGGGGCCCCGTCGTGCCGACAGGCACAGATGGGGTCGGCGGAGCGGGGGGCCTGCTTTTTCCCCAACTGCTAACGTTTTCGTTGCGACAGGTCACTAGGTGGCGCACCCGCTTGCGTCAAAGGCGGGCGCAACCGGGATTGGGTCACGCAGGATCGGTCAACCTCGCAGAGAGGCCTGGAGATGGGCCTCGAGGCGGTCGAGGAAGGCTTCCTGGCCGCGGAAGATTTTTTCACGGGCGGTAGGGAGGTCGAACCATTGGCCGCGGTCGGCTTCGGGAATTTCGATCTGGCGGCCGGAGCGTGGGGGCCATTCGACGAGGCAGGTGTTCGAGACGAGGGCGGCGGGGTCGAAGTCGCCTTCAATGGCCCAGGCGGTGACTTGTTTGCCGGCGGGCTGGGTGATGACGCCGAGGGGGAGAAAGTCGGCGTCAGGACGGTCGATGGCGAGGGGGGAGCCGGTTTCTTCCTGGAACTCGCGGCGGGCGGCTTCGAGGGGCGGTTCGCCGTCGTGGTATTCGCCTTTGGGGATCGACCACGCGTCTTTTTTCGACCAGAAGGGGCCGCCGGGATGGATGAGGAAGACTTCGAGGCCGGTGGGAGAGCGGCGATAGAGGAGGAGGCCGGCGGAGGTTTTGGTCATGGGAGGGCTTTCGCATCCATTATCGGGGTTCTGGCGGTGGATTCCGCCTTTTGAACGGCTCTTATGTTGAAATGGCGACGGAGGAAATATGAGGGCTTTGACTTCACTCAAGGTAACGGCCGGAGTGGTTTTGATGGGGGTTATGGCAGGTCCGGCGGGGTTTGCCAAGGATAAGACGGCGAATCAGGAACCGGTGCCGTGGGGGATGCAGTCGGGGAACCAGGGCTGCGTGATTTTTGGCGAGACGGTGACGGTATCGTCGGAGCCCGATGGCAACAACGGCTTCACGACCCATACGCTGCGGGAGATGGAAGTGATCGAAGCGCAGCATGCGACGCTGCCGAAGAAGAAGTACGGTGAGACCAAAGAGGATCTGGACGCGCTGCAGACGCTCTCGATGCAGGATCACCTGAAATACGTGCGGATTCCGAAGAAGTACACGCCCGAGCAGATGGAGAAGGCGCGGGCGATGTGCGGGATCACCCCGCAATAGTTTAGTTCACGGGCCGGCCGAAGCACAGCACATATCCGCTGTTGTCGACGATCTCGAACGCTCTCAGTCCATCGCTGTTGTTCGCCAGTTCGCGATGGATGGGGACCTTGGCGGCAAGGAATTCCTGATAAAGAGAGTCGGGATCGCTCGCGTTGATGTAGGCGTCCCAGGCGGCCCATGCGTGACGCGAATGGTTCGGCTGCGGGTGGATGTCCGGCGTGATGGCCTTGAACATGAGCATCACCTGATCTCGTCCGACGATGCCCCAGAAATCTTCGGAGGGTTGGTCGCCGCCGCCCTTGTGCAGGAGGGTGAAGCCGAGCCTGGATCGGTAGAAGTCCAGGGTCTTGGCCAGGTCGTCAACGATGAAGAAGGGCATGACGGTGTTGAGCATCACGGGAGTCTCCGGAAGTCGAGTATAAGCGTTTGTTATTCCGCGTTCCAAATTCATGGGCCCGTCGACGCGCACTCGCTTCGCTCAGAGCTTGCTCAGGGCGGGGTTACGGGGCGGCAGCACCCGAACCGAGCGCACCCTTGGACATGCCCCACAATGGTTACGTTGGCGTGGCACAGAAGGGTTGCCGGGGGATGGTTTGGGGGCCTATACTCGGACCGTTTGGCCCTGGAACGGGTTTATTGCTCAGCGAACCGTTTTTATGCCGGGGTCATCAAGAACAGCAGGATAAGGTAGCGGAGATTCCCCGATGGCAACGATAACTCTTGAGCAGGAAATTAACCCCTGGGAAGCCCAGGCGGCACGATTCGATTATGCAGCGCGCAAACTGAACCTGGACGATGGCCTGTGGCGGGTGCTGCGCTATCCCTCGCGGGAGATCATCGTCCATTTTCCGGTGTCGATGGATGATGGGCGGATTGAGGTATTCACCGGCTATCGGGTCCAGCACTCACAGGCGAGGGGTCCGGGCAAGGGCGGGATTCGCTATTCGCCGGATGTGACGCTGGACGAAGTGCGCGCACTGGCAAGCTGGATGACGTGGAAGTGCGCGGTGGTGAATATTCCGTTTGGCGGCGCGAAGGGCGGAGTGATCTGCGATCCGAAGAACATGTCGCAGGGCGAGCTGGAGCGGATGACGCGGCGCTACACGGCGGAGATTATCGAATTTCTGGGACCCGAGAAGGATGTGCCGGCGCCCGATGTGAACACCAACGAGCAGACCATGGCGTGGATCATGGACACCTACTCCATGCACATGCGCCAGACCGTGACGGCGGTGGTAACAGGCAAGCCGCTGACGATCGGCGGATCGCGCGGACGCAAGGAAGCGACGGGACGCGGCATCATGGTGGTGTGCGAAGAGGCGCTGAAGTACCTGCACATTCCGCGCGAGGGCTGCAGGGTCATCATTCAGGGATTCGGAAACGTCGGCTCGAACGCGGCACGGCTGATGCAGGATCGCGGGTACAAGATCATCGGGATCGGCGAGTACGATGGCGGCCTCTTCAATCCCAATGGCATCGATATTTGTGCGCTTGAGGAGCACAAGCTGCGGAACGGAACGATCCTCGGGTTCCGGGGCGCGGAGGGAACTCCGACGGCGGAACTGCTGACGACGGAGTGCGAGATTCTGATTCCGGCGGCGACCGAGAATGTGATCACGAGCCGGAATGCGGAGCGGATCAAAGCGCGCATTGTGTGCGAGGGCGCGAACGGGCCGACCACCGCGGTGGCCGATGAGATACTGGCCGACAAGAAGGTGTTCATTATCCCGGACATTCTGGCGAATGCTGGCGGCGTGACCGCGTCGTATTTCGAGTGGGTGCAGGACCGGTCGGGCTACTTCTGGAAAGAGTCGGAGGTGAACGAGCGGCTGGGGGCAATTCTGGCGGAGAGCTTCGACGACGTGACGCGCTATGCGGAGGCGCACGATGTGAACAACCGGATCGCGGCGTACATGCTGGCGATTGACAGGGTGGCGTTCACCATCAAGCAGCGGGGAATTTATGCCTAAAGGCAGGCAGTAGCCAATAGGGAACAGGGAATAGAAAAGTGCCTGGCGCATAACGTGGCTTCCAGGTGATGAAGTCCTGTTGGCGTGCGACTTCTTTCGGTATGATTCAGCCACTCGGCTCGTACGTGGAACTCCAGACACAGCTTACGATTGCGGTGAGGCTGGGCTTCCTGGAACCATACGATCGCGAGAAGGTGGAAATGCTCGCCTCTGAGGTCGGCAAGATGCTCTCGGCGATTCTGAATAAGCTTCGTTCGCCATCTAACCTAATCCCTAAACTCTAATCCCTAAACTCTAATCCCTAACCCCTGGGCGTGGATCCGCTGGCGCCTGTTTGCCCATTAAAGTGGCAACAACACCGGCCAGGACCAGCGCGGCTCCCGCGAATTGCAGGGGCGCGAGGCGTTCGCCTGCAAGAGTCGCTCCCAGGATTAAAGCGAAAACAGGATTGACATAGGCGTAGCTGGAGACGCGCGTGGGGGAGTCGTGCGTGATGATCCAGACATAGGCGGTATAGGCGACGATCGAGGCCGCCAGGACCAGGTACGCCATGCTGACGACGACGGGGGTACTGAGCAGAAGGGGCCTGGCGGGAAAGCGGCGGAACTCGCCGGCTGCGGCGGAGAGGAGTAGAAGCAGGAAGCCGCCCGAGAACATCTGCCAACCGGCATTGGCTTTCTGCGGGCGCGGGAGCGTGAGGCGGCGGGAGAGAAGGGTTCCGCATGACCAGCAAATTGTGCCCGCTACGGTTACTAATACGGCGAGGGTGGAAGTGTGGGTTCGTTCGGCCGCGTGCGGCGCGGCGCCCGGGGAGTTGAGGGCGAGGAGGGCGACTCCTGCAAAGCCAAGGAGGATGCCGCCGAGGGAGAGAGCTGTGGCGCGCTGAGTCCGGAGCAGGAAGACTTCTCCGGCGAAGATCCAGACCGGGATCATGGCGGAGACCACGGCGGCGATGCCGGAGGCGATGCGAATTTCAGCCCAGAAGAGTCCTGCGTAGAGGCAGGTGAACATAATGAGGCCGAGGATGGAGGCGCCGGCGATCTGGCGCGGGCCGAGTTCGACGGGGCCGGTGAGGCGGCTCCAGAGAAGAAGAACGAGGCCGGCGAGTGTGAAGCGAAAGCCTGCGGCAAAAAACGGAGGGACGACGGCGACAATCTCGCGGATGGCCAGGAAGGATCCGCCCCACAATATATAGATAGCCGCGTAGGCGAGAAGTTTGCGGACCCGCATACGTTAGGGTACAGGTTGCAAGGTGCAGGGTGGATCATGGAGACCGTCCATGCGATTCATGGCTGCACACGCGGTGGCTTTGGTTCGTCCGGTTTCACAGGTTCAGGTTCCCGCACTTCTCTTCAGTACTGAAGCGCTGAAGTTGAGCCCAATATCTTTCCAGTTGCTTTGGTACACTCAGGCTTCCCCGAAAACCGTCGGAGGGATTCTTTTGGCGACAACGCATAATCCACAGAGTTTTCAGCCTTTTGTTCCGGCCACGGAGACGCGGCCGGAGCTTACTTTGCGCGCCATTGTCCTGGGGTGCATTTTCGGCCTTATTTTTGGCGCGGTCACGGTCTATGTTGGGCTGCGCGCGGGACTCACAGTAGCGGCGTCGATTCCTATCGCGGTCCTGTCCATCAGCGTGCTGCGGGCGCTGGGGCGGGCTTCGATTCTTGAGAACAACATCGTTCAGACGACAGGGAACGCGGGCCAGTCGATTGCGGCCGGCGTGATCTTCACGCTCCCGGCGCTGATCTTTCTGGGATTCGATCTCGAATACTTCAGGATTTTTGTGTTGGCCCTGCTCGGTGGATGGATCGGCGTCCTGTTCATGATCCCGCTGCGCCGCCAGCTGATTGTCGAGGAACATGGGAACCTGATGTATCCCGAAGGCACGGCGTGCGCGGACGTGCTGCTGGCGGGGGAGCGCGGCGGTTCGTTTGCCAGCCGCGTGTTTCTCGGGCTGGGGCTGGGTGGTCTGTACACGCTGTTTCAGAACGGCAATATGTTCGGCGCATGGCCCGAGACGCCGAACTACGCTCCGGACCTCGGAAAACAGCACATCCTGAGGGGCGGGGCGATCCGTCTGGAAGCGGTGCCGGAATATCTTGGCGTGGGCTACATCATCGGCGCGCGCGTGGCCGGAACGATGTTTGCCGGCGGCGTGTTTTCGTGGCTGGTGCTGATGCCGGCGATTTACTTTTTCGGATCGCATCTGCCGGGGGCGCTCTATCCGGCGACGAAGCCGATTGCGCAGATGTCGCCGAGCGAGCTGTGGAGCTCATATGTGCGGCCGATGGGTGCGGGTGCAGTGGCGGCCTCGGGGCTGATTACGCTGCTCAGGACCTTGCCAACGATCATCGGGGCGTTGAAGGCGGGGCTGGGGAATCTGCAGAAAAGCAAAGACACCCTGGCCAGCGAAGAGAGGACGGACCGCGATCTGCCGATGACGGTGGTGGTGGGCGGCAGCATCGTGCTGATGGCGCTGATGTGGATCTTCCTGACGTTTCACCCGGTGCCGGGGGCGCAGACAGGGATGCTGGCCAATCTGGCGGCTTCTCTGCTGATTGTGGTTTTTGGATTTCTATTTGTAACCGTCTCGTCGCGGATTGTGGGGTTGATCGGCAGCTCGGCCAATCCGATTTCCGGGATGACGATCGCGACGTTGATGGCGACGGCGGCGGTATTTCTGGTGAAGGGATGGACGGCTCCGGCCTATGGGGCGCTCGCGATCACGGTCGGCGGTGTGGTTTGCATTGCGTCGGCGAATGCGGGCGATACTTCGCAGGATTTGAAGACGGGCTTCATTGTCGGATCGACGCCGTGGAAGCAACAAGTGGCGCTGATGATCGGTGTGTGCATCTCGACCTTTGCGATTGGCCTGACGCTGAATGGGATGAATCGGGCGCTTGAGGAGTTTCACTCCATGGCGAAGCAGTGGGACATCGGCGCGTCGCACGACGGGGTGCAGAACCAGGGTGCGTTCACGCGGAAGGAGATTCGCGTAACAGTGACGGGTGGAGTTTCTGCGCAGCAGACAGCGGGGCAAACGCTGCCGGGGAATCAGTTCATTCTGCTGAACGCGCTCGGATCGCATGAGCTGGCGGATGGAAAGTATCTCTACAATCCGCAGACGAAGGCGATTGAGGTGCAGTGGGTGCAGGGGATCGGGAGCGAGAAGGCGGCGGCTCCGCAGGCGCGCCTGATGGCGACGGTGATCAACGGCATTTTGCGGCAACAGTTGCCGTGGGGGTTGGTGCTACTGGGCGTGTTTCTGGTGATCGCGGTTGAGCTGCTGGGGATCCGGTCGCTGAGCTTCGCCGTCGGGTCGTATCTGTCGATCGGAACGACGCTGGCGATTTTTGCGGGGGGCGTGGTCCGGTGGATGGTGGACAGCGCGGCGGCAAAGGCCGGCGAAACCACAGCAGAAAGCGAAATCAGTCCCGGATCGCTCTACGCGAGCGGCTTGATTGCGGCTGGCGGCATTGTGGGATTGATGGGCGTGGGGCTGAAGCTGCTGGAATCCGTGCTGGGGCGGGAGAACCTGGTGACTTTGCCGCAGACGTTTTTGTACCGGGACTGGGTTTCGGTGCTGATGTTTGTGTTGCTGGCAGGGTCGTTGTTTTACTTTGCTCGGAAGCCGCTGCGGAAGTAGGGCCGGCCCGGCCTGGCTGCAGAGCACGTCCCAAGACCTGGTTCGCTCCAATCGGCGCGGCAATCCTGCAGCGTTATCCTGATCGCGTGCGCTCTCAGCGAATTCAGAAATTTCGCGGCCTTCTCGAGCCCGATGGGACCAGCCTGAAGTGGACGGTCATGCGGGTGCCGTTCGATCCGACGACGGTGTGGCCGCAACGCAAAAGGCTCCGGGTGCGCGGAACGATCAACGGCTTTGCGTTTCGCACCTCGCTGTTCAAGGCGCGAGATGGCAGCTACATTCTGCTGGTCAACAAGAAGATGCAGAAGGAGGGCCGCGTCCGGCAGGGCGGCGTGGCTGAAGTCCTTCTGGAGCCGGACCTCGAGGAGCGGGAGGTTGGCACTCCGCCGGAGCTGGAGAAGCTGCTGCGCGAAGATCGCGGGCTGAGGAAGTGGTACGGCGAGCTCAGCGATTCCTACCGCAAAGCGTTTGCGAACCGGGTAACGCAGATCAAGAGCCCGGAGGCGAAAAAGGCGCGAGCGGAGCAACTCGCTGAGATCATGCTCCTGGCGATGGAGGGGGAGCAAATCCTGCCGCCGATTCTGGAAGCTGCGTTCTTGCGGCAGCCAAAAGCGCGGGAAGGTTGGCGGGCGATGACGCGGGTGCAACGGCGGGGGCATTTGCTGGGCATCTTCTATTACCAGAGCCCAGAGTCGAGGCAGAAGCGCGCACAGAAGGCCGTCGACGAGGCGCTGCGGGCTGCTGTGAAGAAGCCTCGGCCAGGCTGAACGGGAGCAGCTTGGGTTTTACTCAGGTTGAAGCGGGCGCGGCAGGGTGTGCTCAGGGCGGGCTTACCAAAAAATAACCGCATAGTACCTTGTGGATCTGATTAACAGCTTTTGGGGAGGCGGTGGCTGGTTGGTCAATGAGCGGGGAAGGATCAGTGTTTGCGAGCCTGGTGGATTTTCGCGGATATAAGACAGGCGACTGGGGCGGAGCCCCCGTGGAAACAGCGGCGGCCTGAGGCGATATCAGGTCTGGAACAGCTTTGTTTTGAGGCGATTCGTTGGAAAATGGCGGCTTTCCGCAGCGGATAGGCCCCCGCCGAGAAGTGGCGAAAGCTGCGGGGCCGAGCGCTGATCGGAGAGCCAGATGTTGAATACTTAGATAATACCGACAAGGGCTAACAGAACGGCAGATTAGCAGATATAGTCCCAGCTGTGGGAAGAAGTATCTACAACCACAGGGTTATACGAGTACAACTTTTGTTGTGGAGTACAACAGTCATGAAAACCGCCATTAAGTCACTTGTTCTCGGAATGTGTATCGCTGGCGCAACAGCTTCGTTTGCGACATCGCATGCCCGCTTCTCCGCAATGCCGATCCCGACCTGCGATCCAGGCAAGATTTGCCCGCCGATGGCGATGCCGATCCCAACCTGTGACCCCGGGAAGATCTGCCCTCCTGCGGCGATGCCAATTCCGACCTGCGATCCAGGAAAGATCTGCCCGCCTGTCGCGAGCAGATAACGGGCGCAGGATACATTTAGTACTACGGTAACGAGCGCTACCACAAAAGTGGCAGCGCTGGGGCTCGTTTGGCTGAGGATTTTCCTTGAGCCGGTAATGCTCGTTCGTTATCCTCGTAACTCTGAGAGGACAGCGATGGAGCATCTGCAGGAAATACTCATAAGGCTTGAGCCGGTCCTGGTAACGCTGGCTGCCTTTTCTTTTTTCAAGTCCAGATCGGCGCAGCGGTTGCCGGCAATGGCGACCTATCTTGTTGTGCGCCTCGTTTGGCTTGCCTACCTCGAGGTTACTTACAACTTCGGCGGCGCTATCACGTCCACAACTTCTCCGCGCTATGAAGCCTACTTTTTTGGCTACTGGATCGGTTACGTCGCGATTACCATCTCGATTTTCTTCGTGGTGCAGGAAGTCTTCAAGCGCGTAATGGAGCCAATTCCGGGCCTCCGCCGCCTGGGACTGATGGCATTCCGCTGGATCAGCGTGGTCTCCATCGTGGTCGCCGTGGGCGGCGTCGCCCTGCCGAACGCACTGGCATCCCACAGCACCAGCACCAGCAAGATCGGCCCAATCTGCGTACAGACAATGCGATGCGTGAGCGTCATGGAATTGTGCCTGCTCGCATTTCTCGCTCTCTCCATCCACTCCCTCGGACGCTCGTTCCGCAGCCGGCTGTTTGGCATCGGACTGGGGTTTGGTGTGCAGGCGGCTACCGAACTCATCTTCTCAGCCATTCCTGCGAGCTGCCCGGGGCTGACTTCCCTGTCCAACATCTCGCAACAAATCGTTACCTCGGTCGTTCTGGTTACGTGGGTCGCGTACTTCCTGCTTCGCGAGCCGGAAGCGGATCGCAATATGATCGTCCTGCCGCCCAGCTCCATGCTGGCGCGGTGGAACGCTCTGGCCAAAGGGCTGGGGCAGATGCCCGAGCCTGTCGTGGCTGGAGCGCCGACCGGCTTTTTCCTTCAGGATATCGAAGGCGTGGTCGATCGGGTCCTGGCCAAGAATCCTGTGGTTGTTCCTCGTTAGACTTTCCAACAAGCTGTCCCTCCCCCCTGCACCACCGAAAGCCCCGGGAACTCTCTCCCGGGGCTTTCGTTTCGTGGTGTTGGAGGCAATTTTGAACCGCAAAATGGTAAGGGCCGAACTCGCTCGCAGTTCGGCCCTTGCAGTTTGCGAACGACCTGGGCCTATTCGGCCGTGACCGCTTCGACGGCGACAAAGCGGCCGGTGCGGCCACGGTCGATGAACTTCACACGCCCATCGATCTTTGCGAACAACGTGTCGTCTGAGCCGCGGCCGACATTGAGGCCAGGCTTGATCTTCGTGCCGCGCTGCCGGACGATGATCGAGCCGCCGGTCACCACTTGCCCGGCGAACAGCTTTACGCCGAGCCGTTGCGCGTTGGAATCGCGGCCGTTTTTGGAGCTCCCTAAACCCTTTTTATGTGCCATATCCTGATCCTTAAAGTCCGCTCGCGGCGGATTGATTGAATGCACCGCTACGCGGTATAGCTGTTCCCATCGATCTGAATCTCGCTGATGCGAACCTGAGTATAGCCCTGGCGGTGCCCCTGGAGCTTCTTGTACTGCTTCTTACGCTTGAAGTGGAAGACGAGGATCTTGTTATCGCGGCCTTCGCGGACCACGGTGCCCAGCACCTTCGCCGATTCCGGCTTCACCAGCGATCCTGCTTCACCGGAGAAGCCGAGCACGTCGGCGAATTCGACGTTCCCGTCTTCGGTGGCGGTGAGGCTTTCGACGTTGACCAGATCGCCGGGGGAGACCCGGTACTGCTTACCACCCGTGCGGATGACCGCGTACATAATTCCTCCAGCGCCCGCGAAAATTCCCCAACCACTGGCGAGCGCAAATCAATTTCTGAGCTGGGCGGATACCTTGCTCCGGCAAGTTTCGCAATCAGGAAACAGCCGGAGGGCCCCGTAGACATGCGGGACGGGCAGATGCACCAACTCTGCCAGTTTATCGGGATTGGCGGGGATGGTCAATAACGGTCCGGGCCGAAACCCGCGAGGACCCGTTAGCCGGCTTGGACCCGCAGCTGCTCCAGCCCTACCGAATTTGCCTCCCTGCCCGGTGATAGACGGTTTCAACAAATCTCCTGGGCCAGGTGAGCCGATTGTAAGTTGCGCCTCTGCGCTCCACGCTCACAAACTTACCATCCTCTGCTGTATTGGTAAGGCGGTACAGGATTCCAAGGCCGTCGTCCCCCAGCAATTGAAAAAATGCATATTCACCCTGGTGTTCATCCATAAAGTCTTCGATCGCCTTTAGTACGCCGTTGCGTGGCCCACCCTCGTGCGGAGATTTTGCCACCCCTCGGGAGAATCCGTTGCGATCCGATAATTCGCCGTGGCCCTGAACAACACCATTCAGACTAATTGGTTGCCTGTATTCCACAGGTATCGTCTCGGGCTGGTAATACATATCCCTGCGGCCCCAGGGCCAATCGACATCATGCAGAAAAATGATCCCGCCCGGACAGAGGAGTTTGCGGTCCGCGATTTCTTTCAACTCATGATAAACGGTGTACCAATTATGATCGCCATCGATCAAAATACAATCGAATTCTTCATGTAACCGGGGCAAGACGTCCAGACTGAGGCCTCTCCTGACCTTCACTTGCGGGGTGTCATCGAACTTCTTTTCAAGGTCGCAGTCCAGGCATGGGTCTATTACCGTCACCGAGACTAAGGGCAGCGTAGCCAGCAGCTCCGTACTTCTTCCGAAGCTGGCCCCAATCTCACATACACGAGTTGCCTTCCATTCTTTCAACAGCGGCACGATGAACTTTTTGACGAAACTATCCACGAAACTTCTTCCTCCGAAATCGCCTTGCGCCGTTCAACCAGCCCCTTGGTAACTCACGCCACCTTCCGTTCCAGCGGCCCGCGATGAGGTTAACTCATGAACGCATCGAAAGATATCGCTGCTTTATGCGATGCGTCCCATCTTCACAACGATGACGAAAACCGGCGCCGCAGCGACTCCTGCCACAATTCCATCCGGCGCTCCCGAGAATAGGCCAGCCGCCGCCAAAAATAGCGCGCGCTGATTTTGACATAGGCGAAACTCCCTCCCGTCCTCCAGAATTTGTACAAAGCCCGGTAGGAGAAGCGCAGCAGGAGAGCCAACCCTGCGACGCCGCCCATGCATTCGTCCCAAAAGGCGGACTCGGCTCCGAGAATGTCTTCGTACCTTTCGTAACTCACCCGATTCTTCATATCCATCACGGATAACTCATGCTGTACGCGAATATTGCCGGCAACGAAGAGGCGAAAGCCGTTCTTCTGAAGCCGTGAGAACATAACCGCGTCGCTGTAATCGAGCGGGAACCGTGGATCATAGCCGCCAATCGACTTGAGAGCGCTCACGCGCACAGCGGCGGCCGAATTGACCGCCGAAATCGTCGGGTCCAGTGCGATCCCCACGAATTCTTCCGCAATGAACTTGGGAAGCATCCTCAGTCTCAGCACCATCGGCGATATCAGCCGCTGGCGGTCGCGAATCTGCGGAACGACCGCGCCGACCGTCGGGAGCGTAAGAGCGTAACTGGTGGCTACACTCAGCTGCGTCACGAAGTCGAGCGGCAGGCTGGTGTCCTGGTCGAGGGTGAGCAGCCAGTCGTAGCCCTCTTCCAGTGCGATCGCCAGCGCACGATTGTAGGCAGTGGCCAGGCCGCTGTTCTTGGCGTGCGATTCGCAACTCGTTCCCTCGGGAATCTTCGCCTCCGGCTGGCCGCCCGGTGTGTTGTCATAGAAAAACATTTTGACCAGCGACGGATCGGGGGATTCCTCAATGGACGCCCGCAGAGTCCGGAAGCTGGCCGAGTCGCCTGGCGCGGTTTTGTACAGCACGATCACCGCAAGAATGCGCCCCCGCGCTTGCTGGATTGGATCAGGCATGCTCTCGTTCCTCATATCGTGACCGCGTCGGCCAACCCATTCCTCGCCAAAGCCCTGTCGCGCTCCGGTGCGATTTGCGCGGCCTGCAGGCACAGCAGCACATAAACGAAATAGAAGTATCTGGGCTGCACTGCCAGGGCCTGCGCAACCATAACCGCACCGATGCCGGCAAAATAGATCAGGTCATTGCGAAGCTTCAGCGAACGCCTGACCAGCAGAACGAGCAACACGATCGCTGTCGCAAAGTTATTGAAGAAATTAATGAGCAGCCAGCTCGTTGAAGCGGTCCACACTCCCGGATTGAAAAGGAATCCGAAAAAGTTGTCCGCGATCTTCGGAAGAACCACCAGAACGTACATGTAATGGAGTTGCATCTCGTCCAGGGCTCGCACCACCCCTGCATACTGGGCTTCCTCAAATCGGAGCGCGAGGTTCTTGGCGCCCCATACAGGCATGACGAAATTGAGGGCCAGAGTCAATGATAACAATGTCGCTAGCCGGTGCTTTCTCAACGGATTGAGATGGCTCTCCGCCAGCACGATAATTCCCATCACAACGCACAACTCATACCGGTTAAACAGCGCGAGGAGCATGGCTGCTAAAAGGAATTTCCTGCGGCGGGTCTTTTGCCAGCTGAGGAATAGTGCCAACTCAAAGAAGTCCACAATCTCCTTGTTCACGCAGAGAATGCTCGTCGTGGTGGTCGGATTGAGGAGAAGGAGGGGAATGAAAACAGTAAGCGCTATGGGGGACGATCGTCGATAGATAGCGAGCGACACCGCGAAAAGCCCATAGTTGAACAGCATGATCAGGAGCGGGCTCTTCAGAACGAGTGAGATGAACGTGGGTACCCAGAGCGTATTCGGGAAGGATGCCAGAGATTCCAACACCCAGGGATCAGGCCGGCCCTCCCGAATCGTATCGGCGAAGTATGTGTAGACGGTGGAATCGACTGCAAACACTTCGCTCGTTGAGTTATCGTTAAAGGTCGGGATGACTAACTGGAAGAAGATGATGAATGTTGTTGCGATATAGGCAACGAGGAAGACGCCCAGGACCGCGTACTTGAAGTTCGTCGCCGTCAGCCGCAGCGGCTGAGGGCCGTATATCTCTCGGTTCAACGGAATTCCTGACGGATTGATTGGCATGCCTCAGATCCGCTCTCCAGGCCTGAATAGAGGAGCGCCCGGAAGAATGAGGACAATCAATCCGTTGTGGATTGCGTCGACCTCGATGAGTCCCGCGCCATAGACCGTGAGGGCAAGTGCCCACATAGCTGAGAAGACGAATGGCGGATAGAGGACCGACCGGCTGAGTCGATAGTTTGCCATGGCTATTCCTGCCAGTGCAGCGATGGCTAAACCCAGGGCCATGCCTCAGGCTATCATTCCGGCAACACCGTTCGCTGCATGCTGGACCAGCCACGATAGTGGTCAGCTTGAAAAGCTTTCCTGCCCTCTAAATCGCCTCGAAATCGTCTCTGTTTCGAGTAGTGTTGGGACTCCTTTCAATCGCGCGGAGCTTTCGCCGCGCGGAGTTTCCAGAGGAGCTGTCGCAGAAGCCCGAGCCATTCGCGGAGATCCGGGGCAGTAAGCGCCAGGGGGCGCACGAGGCGGCGTACCTTCTCTTCCATCTGGGCCCTGGTGGAGCGGTGCGGGTAACCGTGAATGGCGAGCGCCTCCAGCAGAAGCGAAATGAGGCGTTCTTTTTCACCGGCCGTGGCCAGTTGTTTAGGGCTCTCCGCGTCCCGGACTTCTTTCGCTGCCACCGCCTGACCGGGATCGCGCGCAGCCAATTCGTATAAGACGACCGCGACCGCCTGCCCAAGGTTCATGGAAGGCTGTTCAGTGCGGGTCGGGATGCGCAGCAGAAGCTGACAATGGCTCAGGTCGTGATTCGACAGGCCGACCTTCTCCGATCCGAACAGCACAGCAACTCTGCAACCGGAGCGGAGATGAGCTCGCACAACCGCAGCGGCGGCTTCGAGCGTCGACGGCGGCTCAATAAGATTGCGCCGCGTGCCGGCCGTCGTGCCGACGACAAACGAGCAGTCGGCGACAGCGTCCGATAGCTGTTCATACTGCTGCGCGGCTCGCAGGACCAACTGAGCGTTCACGGCGGACTTCGCCTCCTGAAATGCCACAGCGTAAGGATGAACAACGCTCAGGTGGGCAAATCCAAAGTTGGAAATGGCGCGGGCAGCCGCCCCAATATTGAGCGGATTGCGGCTGTTGACGAGGACCACGCGCAGGCGGTCTTGTTCCGCGGGGGTTAGCACCGAATGCTCAGTCTACGGCAGTCCTTAGGCAAGTCCCTCGAGGCCAGGGTCCATCAGGCCGGGTCCTCCGGTGGTGTCCATCAAAGCAGCTTGACGAACGTTGAGCGTCTCGATTCCTGACACGCCAAAGGACAGGACGGCTGAGGGCGATCTCTCGGCCTCCACCCTTCGAAAATGAGAAACTTCATCCCGGCCCACTGAATCTCAACAGTAAGACAGCCCGTTTCGCGCCATCGCATCGCGTGCGACCAATCCCCCCAAACAAGCGAGAACTCGGCGATAACACGGAACCACCACATGCCCATCATCCAAAACTGCCCCTCCTGCGGAAAACCGAATCGCATCCCCGCCAAACACCTCTCTGATACCGGCAAATGCGGCGCCTGCAAATCGCCCCTCCCGCCCGCAGCCGATCCCCTCGCCGTTACCCCCGACGAGTTCGACGAGATCCTTCGCGACAGCAAAGTTCCCGTCTTCGTCGATTTCTGGGCCGCCTGGTGCGGCCCCTGCCGCATGGCCGCGCCCCACGTCGCCCAGATCGCCCGCGACCTCGCCGGCCGCACCGTTGTCCTCAAAGTCGATACCGAGCAGTTCCCCCAGCTCGCCGCCCGTTACAACGTCCAGGGAATCCCCAACTTCGCCGTCTTCTCGCAAGGCCAGCTGCAGTTCCAACAGGCGGGCCTCGTCGACGCCAACAGCATGAAATCCTGGCTCGAACGGGTCTCATAAACCTCACACTCCGACGGCTGTAGCAAGTCCATAATTCTCGCCACAGGACTGAGCAATATTGATCAGCATTGAGGACCGCGCCCGCCCGATAGTCGGTTCACTGTCCCGAATTCACTCGGACCCCCAGAGGTGATCTCCATGGGCGAGAGCCATCGAATTTTAGTTGGGGACGACGAACCGGTCATTCGTGATGGCATCGCCATGCTCCTCGACGCCCAAGGGTACAGCGTCAGCACCGCCGGACACGGATTCGACGCTCTTCTCCAGCTCCGGAGCGCGAATCCGGAGCTCATCATCTCCGATCTCAACATGCCCCAGATGTCCGGTTTCGAGCTTCTCTCTGTCCTGCGCCGCCGCTTTCCCGAGATTCTCGTCATAGCCATGAGCGGCGCCTACGAATCCGGCGATCATGTCCCCGGCGGCGTCATTGCCGACGCCTTCTATGCCAAGGGCCTTCAACATCCTCAGTACCTGCTCCACACCGTCGCCGACCTGATCCGTAACAAAACCGAGCGCGCGATGAACCATCACCGTCAGTCCGACCCGGTCTGGATACCGCGCAACGGTAAGGATTCCAGGGGCGTGCCCTTTATCGTCCTCACCTGCACGGAATGCCTGCGCTCCTTCCCCTTGAGCGTCCTGCGCGAAGACCTCCAGGAAATCCAGGAAACCTCATGCCTGTTTTGCCGAACGCCGGTCCGTTACATCATCGACTTTTCACTCGCCGTTGCCTCTCCCGTCGCGGGTGCTGCTTAGCATGCCGATCCTCCTCAGCCCCTGGCTGTCGAGTGCAGAGCGCCAGGCGAAACCTGCCACCGAATCGGCTCGAAAAAAACAAGTTTATAATCCTTGCAGGTGGCCTGCTCCTGGAGGAAAGTCGGGATTCGCAGCCTGGGGCCATAAGCTGCGTTCCGAGACAGGACCATTCCATTGGCTGAGCTAAAGAGGATAGCCTTCGACACCGTCGCCTTCCTGGCGAAAGCCGGGCTGGGGCGAAGAATCGTCGAATTGAACCCTCGCGAGGTCTTCTTTTCACAGGGCCACCCCGCCGACTCCATTTTCTATCTCCAGAAGGGCCGCGCCAGACTTACCGTCGTTTCCAGTAACGGGAAAGAGGCCACGATCTCCCTTCTCACGGTCGGCGATTTCGTTGGAGAGGAATCGCTCGCCAGCGTCGGCGGCCTTCGCATGTCCACTGCTACGGCCATTACCGCATGCTCGGCCCTCAAAATCGAGCGCGAGGAGATGGTTCGCGTCATGCACGAGGAACATACCTTCTCCGACCTCTTCATGAAGTTTCTGCTCGCCCGCAGCATGCGCACCCAGGCCGATTTGGTCGATCAGCTGTTCAACTCCAGCGAGAAGCGTCTGGCGAGAATCCTTCTGCTCATGGCCGAATTCGGCAAGCCGGGCGAGCGAGAGTCTCTGATTCCGAAGATTTCGCAGGAAACGCTGGCGGAGATGGTCGGCACCACCCGCTCTCGCGTCAGCTTCTTTATGAATCGTTTTCGCAAGCTCGGATTTATCGAATACAACGGCGGCATCCACGTGAACAAGTCGCTGCTGAATGTGGTTCTGCACGACCAATTGCCCGAGCACAATGCGGAAAAGCCTCCGATCGGCGACACTCCGTTGACCCGATCAAGGCCCAACAGACACCTCTGATGCGAACAATACCCGATCCGGCGTGAGGCGGACCGCCTCACGCGAGCGGTCCAAGCTTCGTGCAACCAGCACTTCGAGCAGCGTGGCGGTCTGCCGAACGTTTCCCGAAATCGTGATCAGTGCATCTGAGACGACGGGGTGATCATCCGCCGGTGCGCTGATAAGGTCAAGCCTTGTCGGTGCTGCTGTTCCGCCACAAGATGTCGCTGTTCCCATCCCCGTCGAAATCGCCAACGCCCTGAATGACCCAGTCAGACGAGGGCGTGACGGTGCCGGGAACTCCCTGGCTCGCAATCGCGATCGCATCCATCAGCCAGGTGTAGACCTCTTCCGAGCCGCTGTTCCGCCACGGAATGTCGCTCCTGCAGTCGCCGTTGAAGTCCCCAGGATCAGCCAACGACGCCGGATTCGGATTCGGATTCGTCGTCGGGATTGGTGCACGATCCAATCGGCTCATACACCGTAACCGTGGCCGAGCCAGTCGCACCGGTATAGTTCGATGAACTGGAAATAGGTCGCATACCCTCTACTTTAGTTCCGCCACGCCGCCAATCAACCCCCGCAAGTACCCCAAACGCAAAAAACCAACGGGGCATCCCTCGTTATCCCCTGTTCCCTATCCCCTGCCTTCTTGTCAACTTTCCACCACTTCCCCAAAGTAACGACCGTTGATAAACGGAGACTTCCACGCCACCAAATTTGGCAGTTTTATTCTCCCAACCTGCCATTCTGAACTTATAGAGTTAAAAAAGAAAAAATTATTAAACGTTGATCGCCAGCCCTTCGACACTGCCGAAGCCATCCAGCATGGCTTCCGCCAGCGTGGGGTGAGCATGGATGGTGAACATCATCTCCTCCACCGTCGCTTCCAGTTCCATCGCCGTCACCGCTTCGGCGACGAGCTCGGTTGCCTGGGGACCGATGATGTGGACGCCGAGAATCTCGCCGTATTGTGAGTCGGCAACGACTTTGACAAAGCCCTCGTGCGAGTTGACGATCGAGGCCTTCGAGTTCGCAGAGAACGGAAACTTCCCGACCTTCACCGTGTAGCCCCTCTCTTTGGCCTGCGCTTCTGTCAGACCGACGCTGCCGATCTGCGGCTCGGTATAGGTGCACGCTGGAATGCGCTCGCGCCGCACGGGCCGCGCATATTTGCCGGCGATCTTTGCCGCCACCACCATGCCTGCCATCGCTCCCACGTGGGCCAGTTGCGGCAGTCCAGCCACAATGTCGCCAATCGCGTAGATGCCCGGTTCCTCGGTCTGCATCCATTCGTTGACTTTGATAAAGCCGCGCTCCGGCTTGATCTTCGTGGTTTCGAGGCCGATGTTCTCGGTGCGCGGGGCGCGGCCCACCGCGACAAGCACCTTCTCGGCTTCCTTCACGACCTGCTTGCCGTCGGACGCGGTGAAGGTGACCTTCGCTCCGGTTTTGGTCTTCTCGACCTTTTCGACTTTCGCGCCCACATTAATATCGATGCCGCGCTTCTTGAACGATCTTGCCAGTTCCTTGCTGACTTCTTCGTCTTCGTTCGGCACTACGCGCGGCAGGAACTCGATGATGCCGATCTCCGAGCCGAAGCTGCGAAAGATCGAGCCAAACTCCACACCCACCGCGCCGGCGCCGATAATCGCCAGCGATTTTGGGATTTGCTGGATGGAGAGGATCTCAATATTGGTCAGGATGGTTTCGTCGGCCGTCAATCCCGGCAACATTTTCGCGTCGGACCCGGTCGCGAGGATCAGGTTTTTCGCCTGAACAGTCGTCGCGGCCTTGCCTTCAACGGCGATCGTCAGCACGCCGTTCTTCGCCGGGCCGGTCAGCTTGCCGTATCCGCTCACAACCGCGACCTTGTTCTTGCGCATCAGGAAGTCGAGACCCTTCACGTGTTTCGTGATGATCTGGTTCTTACGGTCAAGTACAGCCTGCCAATTCACCTTGCCCTCGCCCAAGCCGTCGATACCGTATTCCTTTGCATGTTTCAGGTAGTCGTAGACCTCGGCATTGAACAGCAGCGACTTGGTCGGAATACAGCCCCAGTGCAGGCAGGTGCCGCCCAGCTTGTCTGCCTTCTCGATCAGCGCGACCTTCAGCCCATATTGCCCCGCGCGGATCGCGGCGGTGTAGCCGGCGGGTCCGCCGCCGAGAATTGCAACGTCGTAAATCGTCTCTGCCAAGGAATGCTCCGTTCAGATAGTTGAGGCCCTCGTGTAGTTGGGTCCATGGTGCAGCTAACGAGAGAACCTGTCGCCTCTCAAACTCTTTATTGTACGTGGCACATTCATCGTGGAAGATGCATCGACGACCTGTCAGGATTCTGCGCGGCGTTATTTCCTCTTTCGGTCTCGGGGTGTCTGGGCGATGCTACAGGCATGAGCACCGTTTCTCAGCCCGTGCGAATCGCGGTGGAAGAATACCTTGCCACCAGCTACCGTCCTGACTGCGACTACGTGGATGGCGCGATTGAGGAGAGAAACTCGGGCGAGTTCGATCATTCTTTCCTGCAGGGGCTGCTTTTCCGGCTCTTCTATGAAAAATCGAGAAGCCTGGAAAACCCGCGTTTCGCCCGAACAGCGGATTCGGCTCGGTCCGCGCAAGGTTCGCGTTCCGGATATCTGCGTGATGCGCAGCGATACTCCCAAAGAGCAGGTGATCACGCATCCGCCGCTGATCTGCATTGAAATCCTTTCGCCGAAAGACACGCTTCGCAAGATGCGCATGAAGGCAGACGATTATCTCGACTTCAAAACCGAGCACGTTTGGATCATCGATCCGGGATTACGCAAAGGGTGCGTTTGCTCAAGAACGGGTCTTCAGGAACCGGAGAACGGTGTTTTGCTGGTTCAGGGCACGCCGATCCGTGTCGTGTTAAGCGAGTTGTTTGAAGAGCTGGATCGGGCTTAACTGCTGGCTTACCCCAGCACCTTCGCAGCTTCCAGCGCGAAGTAACTCACGATAAACCCCGCGCCAGCCCGCCGGATCGACAGCAGCGACTCCATCATGGCCCGCTGCGGTTCCAGCCAGCCACGCGCAAACGCCGCCTGCAGCATCGAATACTCCCCTGACACCTGGTACGCCCCGATCGGTACATCGAACCGCTCCCGCGCCGCGCGGATCACATCGAGATACGGCATAGCCGGCTTCATCAGGATCATGTCCGCGCCCTCGCCCAAATCCAGATCGATTTCGCGCATCGCCTCACGGATATTGGCGCCATCCATCTGGTAGCTGCGGCGGTCGCCAAATTGTGGAGCCGAGTCCGCCGCCTCGCGGAAGGGTCCGTAGAATGCCGAGGCGAATTTCGCAGCATACGAGAGGATGGGCGTCTGGTCGAATCCCTCGTCGTCCAGCGCATCGCGGATCGCCGCCACGCGGCCATCCATCATGTCGCTGGGCGCCACCACATCGGCTCCGGCGCGCGCCAGGGAGACGCCGGCTTTTGCCAGCAACTCCAGACTAGAATCGTTCTCGATTTCGTAGTCGTCGCCGGTCCTTTTCACAATGCCGCAGTGGCCATGCGAGGTGTACTCGCACAGGCAGACATCGGCCATCAAGACCAGCTTTTTGGCCGCGGCGGATTGTTTGAGGGCTCGCAGCCCGCGCTGCACAATTCCGTTTTCGTCCCACGCTCCGGTTGCCTGCTCGTCCTTGGTCTCCGGAAGACCGAAGAGGAGCAACCCTCCGATGCCGAGCGATGCTGACGCTTCGGCTTCCTTCACTGCCTCGTCGACGGAAAGATTGAAGACTCCCGGCATGGAGCCAATCTCTCGCCGCACGCCTTCGCCCGCGCAGAGAAACAGCGGCAGAATCAGCGCGCTGGGCTCGAGCCTTGTTTCCCGCACCAGCGATCGCAGCGGTTCGTTGCGGCGCAGGCGGCGCAGGCGGGTGATGGGGAATTCCATAGGAGCCATTGTAAGCGGCGGAACTCGGCCAACTCATTTGCCACTGGTTCAGGGCGTCGCGATCTGGTCGTACTCCTGCCCGGATGCGCTCGGCAACAAAACCCACAACGTATAGATGGCCAGGGCAGTGCCTGTGAACGGCCGGATCAACGTCAGAAACGCAGTGACGAGGGCCAGCGGGCGCGCCCAGGATGCACGGCGCAGCAGAGCGATACCGGTGACCACGCACAATATGGCGCGAGCCAGCAGGATGGTCGTGACTACGGGAATAAACCAGGCCATGTGCGAGAAAGGGAATCCGTAGAATCCATCGAGGCCGTGACCGAAGGAGAATTCCCAGTCGTGGGAGATTCCGGAGAGGATGCCGACCGCGATGACCCAGTGCAGCATCGTCCAGCCAGCGTAGGCGATCCAGAGGATGCCCAGGGTGTGGACGTGGCGATGCACGCGGTTCCATATCCAGGGAGGCGGCGTTGCGGTGGCAATCGGCATCACCTGACGGCCGCACCTTGGGCAAACAGGTTGATAAGGATCCATGGGCTGACCACATGCGCTGCAGAACATGGTTCGCACCTCCCTGGGGACACTGGTTAGTTACGCAATCGGACGGCGTCCGGTTCCGGACATTCGTTCGGCCTCTCTCTGGCCCTGATAATCTGTTGTCCTGCGGGTCCAACTGGAGAGTGCATGTCCTGGTTCAGACGGGAAGACAACAGGATTGAGTCGGGGGCGAACCGGGTGCGGACCGAGGGCCTTTGGACGAAGTGCGAGGGATGCGGCCAGGCGCTGTGGAAGGCGGATCTGGAAGCGAACCTGCAGGTTTGTCCAAAGTGCGGCGAACACGGACGGATCAGCGCCCAGGCGCGCATCAACAGTCTGCTGGAGCCGGGATATGAGTGGATCGACGGGAACCTGAAGTCGACCGATCCGTTGCAATTCTCCGATCTTCGGTCTTACAAGGACCGTTTGAAAAAGGCGCGATCGGAAACCGGGCTTTACGACGCTATCGTCAACGTGCAGGGATTTCTCGGGCCGCATCGGGTGATTCTAAGCGTGATCGAGTACAGCTTCATTGGCGGCAGCATGGGCGCTGTGGTGGGCGAGACGATCGCTCGGGCTATCGACCGGGCGCACGACACGCGGCAGCCGCTGATCACGGTGGCCGCTTCGGGCGGGGCGCGCATGATGGAGGGGATTGTGAGCCTGATGCAGCTGGCCAAGGTTGCGACGGCGCTGGCGCGGCTGGATGAGGCGCGGGTTCCTTTCATTTCGGTACTAACCGATCCGACGACGGGCGGGGTGACGGCGAGCTTTGCGATGCTGGGCGACTTAAACATTGCCGAGCCGGGGGCGCTGATCGGGTTTGCCGGGCCGCGGGTGATCGAGCAGACGATTCGGCAGAAGCTGCCGGAGGGTTTCCAGCGGTCGGAGTTTCTGCTGGCGCATGGGTTTCTGGACGCCATTGTTGCGCGGCACGAGCTGAAGCCGTACCTGGTGCGGGCGCTCGATTTTATGGGTGTCCCGAAGGCGGCTTGATCGTTCTTCTTGTGATGTCCCTACCCCCTGGGGGGCTATTTGCGGGATGGTGATTGATTCCAGATAGGTTGGGATGGGCTCTGGTTACTCCTTTATTCTGATGAATACAAGTCAATTGCATGGCGAGCGGGAATGAGTCCTCGCGATTGATGTATTGAAACTCGCTAAGGGGCTTCCTGATTGAAAGTAAGTCAGATGGGTGGCGTGTGCGAATGATTCACTCGCGGTTTGTGAGGGAGGGGTCCGCGCGGTCGGGAGTGGGGCTGCCTGGGGTTTGGCGGCTGGCGTTCGTGCTCGGGTGACTTTGTCCCGGGGATTGGCATGGTTGGTTTGTTCTTTTCCTGAGGTAGTCGCAGAGCCGCCAGGCCGCCCTGTCCGGAGGGTGGTCTTTCCCTGGCTATCAGTTCAGCATTGCAGGGAATTTGGCGGGCGGAAGGCCGGGGAAGATGACTCTCCAGCAATGGCACGAGCGATTCAATCCACAACACGGCTTGAATGCCCCCGCACGTCTTCGGCGCTTCCTGGTTAATGCGCAGCGCGGATTCGAACTGCGGCGGCGAGATCGCGAGAGAGATGCAAAGCCGTCGAAGCGCTTTCTGTGCGCAGAACAAAAGTATCGGGTGATCGGCTTTCGACCTGCAGGCGCACGCCCGGTGTGATGCCGTGGGCCCTGAGCCGCTTCAGCAATGGAGCATCCTGATCCGAGACGCTCTCGACAATATAAGTCCCGTCTTCGCGAAGATCGGTCAAAGGCGTGGAAATCTGCTTTGGCATTTTTCCATTGATTGCCGGAATGCAGTGCCCGTGCGGGTCAAACCGTGGGTGGCCCAGCTTTACGGCGACGCGTTCCTCGAACCTTTCCGAGATGAAATGTTCGAGCCGCTCCGCTTCCTCATGAACCTCTTCGATCGGGTAGTCGAGCACTTCATGGAGAAAAGTCTCGATGAGGCGATGGTGGCGAAGAATCTCCAGCGCACGGCGCTCGCCCGGGGGGGACAGGAGCACCCCGCGATGTTTCTCGTACTCGACGAAGGGGGACGGAGAAGAGGCCAGTTTCTGCAACATATTGGTGACTGAAGCCGGCGCCACGCCGAGCCGGACGGCAAGCGATGAGCTGGATACTCGGCGCTTTTCCGGACCACTGAGGGCGAGAATCCCTTTCAGGTAGTTGTCCACGGACTCCGTGTTGGCGTTCCCCCGGCGGGTCTTCGGGGCGCGGCCGTCTGTCGCACGATTTGACACTTCTGTTATTTTAGGTGAACCTAATGAATTAGGCATGCCTAAATATCGCCTCAGCGCTGCGCTTCCCTTTTCAAACTGACTGCTCCCTGCTCCCGGAGGTCCTCCCTGAATGCGAATTGGAACCGCAAAGTACCCTGCAGTTCTTGTGATGTTAATTATGGTTAACGCCTGTTCCATATGGGCGCAAAGCGGCACGAGCAGCGCGCTCGCCGGAACCATCGCCGATGGTAGCGAGGCGGTTATTCCCGGCGCCCAGGTCACGGTGACCGACGTAAACACCCGGGCGGTCCGCACTGCGCGGAGCAATGCCGAGGGGCGCTATCTGTTTGCGCAGATCAACCCTGGAACTTATCGGGTTGCGGTCGAGGCGGGCGGCTTTGGCCCTGCCGATTCGCAGCCCTCGGCCGTCCCGGTGGGGCAGACGATTGCGCTGAACTTCACCCTGTCGCCCGCGGCCACCTCGCAGACCGTCGAAGTTACGACGCAGACAGGGCTCCTCAGTCTGGAAAACCCAAATACGTCGACCACGCTTGAAGCAAAAGCCATTGAGAACCTGCCGAATCCCGGACAGGACCTCACCTACGTTGCGCAATTCGCTCAGGGGGCATTGATGAATACCGCAGGCTCCTCGAACGACGCGAAAGCGGCGGGCGGTTACGGCAACGTGGAATTTAATGGGCTGCCCGCGACCTCCAACGGATACATTCTGGACGGATTCGACACCAACGATCCTTTTCTTGGTTTGAATATCGGGTTATCGACCAACCTTGTCATCGGACTCGACGCCCTTCAGGAAGCCACGGTCAACACGAATTCGTATTCACTGGATCAGGGGAGGTATGGGGCTTCGCAGGTGAACTACTTCACTAAGTCGGGGTCGAATGGGTTTCATGGCGATGCGTACGAGATTTGGAACGGCTCATTGTTCAATGCTACGGACTACTTTCTCCATGCGAATGACACGCCGGGGAACGTGGCGCAGAAACCGCGGTCAACGGTGAACGAGTTCGGAGTGAGCGTGGGCGGCCCGGTTCGCAAGGACCAATTATTTTTCTTCGCCCACTACGAGGGCATCCGGATTGCGCTTCCACTGGTTGCGCGGATTACCGTGCCGTCCCCGGCGTATGAACAGTATGTGGTGAGCCAGTTACCGCGGGGCGGGATCGACCCAGCCAATGGAACTCAACTGCCGGCGGAGCCGGAGGAAGTGGGCTTCTATCAGAGAATGTTCCAGCTCTATCGCAGCACGGCGGGAACGCCGACTCCGGTACTATCGTGTCCGCTGGACTCGAACGGCAACCTGCTTCCCGGAACGCAGTCGGCGACGAACCTGTTCGATGGCGCGGGTTGCGCGAACATCCGCACTCAATCGCTGAATAACAGTAACAGTGAAAATTTGATCGTAGTGAAGATCGACCACACTATCGATGCTCGTAACAGCGTCTGGTACCGGTTTCAGCAGGACACCGGGCTTCAGGCCGCATATACCGATCCCATCAATCCTGTCTTTAACTCATATTCTCCGCAGCCGCAGAGAACGCTCGTGGCAGGATATACGCACGTGTTTGCGCCGAATCTGGTGAACCAGTTCAATCCGGGCGCGAGCTGGTATTCCAGCCTATTTTTGCCCAACAACTATGCGCAGGTGCTCCAGACGTTTCCGATTGTTCTGGCTGCGGGGAGCGGAGTTGCGCCATTCACAACGATAGGCGGCAACGACCAGACCTATACGCAGGGCCGCAAAGTAACGCAATGGCAGATCAACGATAACCTGGTGTGGACGCGCGGGCGCCATACACTCAAGTTTGGCGAAAACTCTCGGCGACTCGACGTAAGCGATTACGACCTGGGCGAAGGAGTCGTGCCGCTGGTTAGTTACATCGATCTTGCGCAGTTCACCTGCGGGGCTGCTTCCACCGTGACAGCTGCATTTCCGGTGACACAAAGGGAGCCTGTCGCTCTTGGCAATCTCGACGTCTATGCAATGGACACGTTTAACCCCAGTCCGCGATGGAACCTGATGGGCGGGTTGCGCGCGACATGGAATACAAACCCCGTGAATCAGCACAATCTTTTTGCCAGACCATCCGGATCTTTCCTGAACATGCCGCACAATGTGAATGAACCGCTGAACCAGGTTGTGCTGATCAACGTCCATCAACTGTTTCCGGCCACTGCGCTCGTGGTTTGGCAACCGCGCGCCTCGGTGGCGTTCAAAGCTTCGGACAAACTTGCCTTACATGTTGGCGGAGGAGTCTTCAACGACATCATCCCCGCGCAGATTGCAGACCTGGAGACGGGCAATCCGCCGTATGCTCCGGTTTTTGCAGGCGGCATTCACGGGCAGGTAGGCGGAGTGGGGGTCGCACCCGGAGTTACAGGCAGTGCAGTGGATGCCACGACCCGTGCGAATCAAGCTTTTCGAACTGAGTTTGCCGCTGGAGGTCCGCCCTGCGCCGGGATTGCGGCCGGAAGACCAATCTGTCCGCTGGCAGTGAACCTGAACACTTTCCCGACGGGCACGTTAAAGACTCCGTACTTCCTTGAGTGGAGCATTGGCGTCGAGAGGCAGCTTGGCAATCGCGGCTCCCTGCGCGTGGATTACGTCGGCACCCGAGCCGTGCACGAGCCTTTCCAGGTTGAGTTGAACGGGTATCAGACCGTGTGTCAGGGCTGCTTTGCGCCATTTCCATTCAATCAGCCGCTCGATGCGCGATTCGGCAGTGTCAACGAGTTCCGCACCGATGCGGGCAGCAACTACACCGGTCTTCAAACCAGCGCGACGAAGCAATGGAAGAGTCTCACCCTGCGAGGCAACTATACGTTCAGTCATTGTCTGGATGAAGTCTCGAACGGCGGACTGCTTCCGTTCTCAACTCTCGGCATCATTTCGCCATTGCCGGGCAGCTTGCGCCGTGAATATGGAAACTGCGATTACGATGTGCGGCACAACTTTTCCGGGTTCGGCGTGTATGAGATTCCTTTCCACTCGCACCGTTCGCTGCTGAATCGTGTGCTTGGCGGATGGCAGTATTCGGAGACCGCGATCCTGCACAGCGGGCTTCCCTTCAGCGTTCTGAGCGCGCCTTATTCGGCGAACAACAACGGCATTTTCCAGGGGAGTGGCCCGCAATATGCGAATCGCGTTTCGGGTGTTCCGCTCTATCGCGGCACCGCAAAGGCGGGTGTTACGCAAACGGGCTCTCGCCAATGGCTCAATCCGGATGCCTTCGCGTCGGTTGTCGATCCCAGCACCGGCGCCTGCTTCGGCGGCGATTCACCCGTTAATTGTCAGTTTGGTAACTCGGGGCGCAATCAGTACCGGGGGCCGCACTTCACCTATTCGGAGGTCTATGTGACGAAGAAGGTCGCCGTTAGAGAAGGTGTCACGTTTCGTCTCGACACGCAGTTCTTTAATGTGTTCAACCATCCAAACTTTGCGCTGCCGACCGACAATCAGGCCGGCATTCCGGGAGAGTCCGCAACCCAAACGGGATTCGGCGCAATTGACAGCACGATTTCGCCGCCCACCGGTCTTCTGGGAGTGGGACTCGGCGGTGACGGTTCGCCGCGCATGATCGCGTTCCAGGGAAGAATCGAGTTCTGAGAGGACCGGGATCGGGCGCGCCAGGGTTGAATCACTCGCCGAGTCACTCATCGAACTCGCGATTTGTAATGCGAGGTCGGGGTTGTTCGTGGATCTGCTTCGCCCTGATGTGGTTGATGGCCGCGTCACAGCGAATAATTCTTGATACGTCTTAAAGGGTGAGTTGGCGGAGTAGGTCGTCGCGGCGGGGGGCGAGGATTGTTCTAAGTGGTCCTGTGGCAGTTACTCGGCCGGATTCGAGGAGGATTACTTCGCCGGGGATGCTCCATATCTCTGCGAGGTCGTGGGAGACGTAGAGGACGCGGAGGTCGAGGGAGAGGAGGCGGGTGAGGATGTCGTTGGCGGAGGTGTCGTCGAGGCCGGCGAGGGGCTCGTCGAGCAGGAGCAGGGCGGGGGCGGGGGCGAGGGCTCGGGCGAGGGCGATGCGCTGGCTTTCTCCGCCGGAAAGCTGGGGCGGGCGGCGGTGGGCGAGGGATTCGGCACCGAAGATGTGGAGCATGGCGGCGACGCGGTGGGCGCGGGGTTCGGCGGGGAGGTGACGGATGCCGAAGGCTACGTTGTCGCGGACCGACATGTGGGGGAAGAGGCTGGGCTGCTGGGTGAGGAATCCGATGGAGCGGCGGCCTGGGGGGATGGCGATTTGGCTTTTGGTCTTTTTGTTTTGGGTTTCGAGGAGGGTGCGGCCTGCTAGTTGGATGTGGCCCTGGTCGGGGGTGGTTAGGCCGGCGAGGATGCGGAGGAGGGTGCTTTTGCCAGCGCCGGAGGGGCCGAAGATTACGGTCCATGGGGTGGTGAGGCAGAGGTTGGCTTGAAGGGTAAAGGCTCCCTGGTGGTGGCGGATGGCGATTTCGGCACGGTACTTTTGGGGTGGGGGTGAGGTGGAGTTGGCTCGAAGTTCGGGCAGAGGGGGCGTTTGCCTCTTGCTATCCACCCCACCAGGCCAAAATCGGGCCCGTTGGGGACCCCGGCTATGGGGTGAACCTGGCCTTTTCTCGGTTTCGGGTTTCGCTTGGGAGATTACTGAGCCTGGCGCTGAGCCTTTATGCTGTGGCTCAGTTCGGGGTTTGGACTGGGGCGAGCCTGTTGGGGTTACAGCGGACTTGCCGGCGCCAGCCTGGTTTCTGCGTGTGTAGAGGAGAAGGAGGGCGATGAGGGCCACGGCGATAAGCAGGAGCGAGGTGCGGTTGGCGGAGGCGTAAGAGAAGTCCTGGATCTGATCGTAGAGGGCGATGGAGAGGGTGCGGGTGGCGCCAGGGATGTCTCCGCCGATCATGAGGACGACGCCGAATTCACCGATGGTGTGGGTAAAGCAGAGGGCCGCGGCGGCGATGAGGGAGTGGGTGGAGAGTGGGAGCAGGATGCGGGTGAGGATGCGGAACGAGCTGGCTCCGAGGAGCTGGGCTTGTTCGATGAGGGCTGGCTCGACGGCGCGAAATCCTGCGGCGAGGGGTTGGACGGCGAAGGGGAGACTGTAGAGGACGGAGCCGATGACGAGGCCGGAGAAGGTGAAGGCGATGGGGTGGCCGAGGAGGCGGGTGGTGTCGCGTCCAAAGCCGGTTGCGGGGCCGAGGAGGACGAGGAGGTAGAAGCCGAGGACGGTGGGCGGAAGCAGGAGCGGGAGGGTGGTCGCGGCTTCGACGAGGGGACGCCAGCGCGCGCGGGTGGTGACGATCCACCAGGCGATGGGTATGCCTGCCAGGAGCAGGACGAGCGTGGTGGTGGTGGCGAGACGGAGGGTGAGCCAGAGGGCTTGCAGGTCCATTAATGAATAGGCTCGAGGCCCTCGGCGGCTAGTTTTTGGGAGGTTTCCGGCGACTGGAGGAAGGTGAGGAAGCGGTGGGCGGCTTCTTCTGCTGGACTGGCGGGCGCCGAGGGGCCGTAGTCAGAGGTTCTGCGGATGACGACGGCTCCCTGCTGGATGGGCGGGTAGTCTTCGGGGGGGACGCGGATGAAGTGGCCGTCGGCCTTGAGGCGGGGGGTGAGGACGGAGGTGAGGGAGATGAATCCGACTTGGGCGTTGCCGGAGTCGGCGTATTGGGCGGCCTGGGCTATGTTTTCGGCGACGACGAGTTTGGGCTGGAGCGTGTCGTAGAGGTTGACGCGCTGGAGGGCGGCGCGGGCGGCGCGTCCGTAGGGGGCGTGGTCGGGGTTGGCGATGGCGATGGTTTTTACGGCGGGAGTTTGGAGGGCTTCGAGGGCGAGGTTGGTTATGCCGGAGTCGTTGCGTGTCCAGAGGACGAGGGTGCCGCGGGCGTAGGGGATGGGACTGGATTGCTCGGCGAGCTTGGCGTCGATGACCCGCTGGGGGAAAGAGAGGTCGGCGGCGAGGAAGAGGTCGAAGGGCGCGCCGTTGATGATTTGGGTGGCGAGGTTGGAGGAGGATTGGTAGGAGGCTTCGGCGTGGATGCCGGTTTGGCGCTCGAAGTCGGCGAGGAGCGGGGGCAGGACGGGTTGGAGGTCGGCTGCTGCTGCGATGCGGAGGGTCTGCTGGGCGCGTGCAGGGAGGGCGACGGCGATGAAGGCGAGGAACAACGCAGGGGCTAAAGCCCATTGGATTTCGGGGCGGTTGCGGCGCGACTGAAGTCGTGCCCGGTTACAAAAGCGCTGCGTGCGCGAGCTTAGAGGTCGCGCTATTCTCGACAATCTGCGGTCAGACACGGAGCACCATCACTTCGGTGGATTTGATGAGAGCGGCGACGGTTTCGCCTTTCTTGAGGCGCATTTCGCGGGCGGCGTCGGCGGTGATGATGGAGGTGATGTTCTGGCCGCCGATGGAGAGGCGGACCTGGGCGAGGAGGCCTTCGATTTTGAGGTCGACGATGCGGCCGACGAGCTGGTTGCGTCCGCTGACGGTGCGCATCATCTGGCGTTTGGGGGTTTCGGGACGCTTGGCCTTGAAGAGGAGAGCGTCGAGTTCGGATTCGGGTATGCGGTAGTGGCCGCCCGGGGTTTTGATGGCTTTGAGCTTGCCGCGATAGATCCACTGCTTGATGGAGGGGTAGGAGATGCCGAGCCTCATTGCGGCTTCACGCGGGGTGAGGAGCGTAGGCATGCAGGTGATTTTATACGATATTTGGGGTTGGGATGGGTGGTATTAGGCGATTAACGGAGCAGTGCGGGTCGATCGAGTGAGAACTTTTCGACTCCTCGCCGCTTATCGCATCCCGCCGGTAATTCGCTCATCGCTGTTCCGATTAGCGCCTGTGCGCACCGCGGATGCAATATTCCAGGTCAACCCCAAACATTCTCCGAAGAATCGGAGCGCATCGTTTCGCGGCAATGCCGGGGCCCCATTGGATCCAGGCGCTGGGTTGGACGGCTGCCTGCCAGGCCGGTTCCGTAAACGCGGGATTGGCTGAGATTTGTGCGGCGCGCATCTCAGCTTGTGGAGGAACGCACGATGGCGGATACCGATGAAAAAAAGGGGCGATCCGATGACACGGTGCTCGTGGCTCATGTCACAGTGCATCTTGCGGAGGGCGAGCCCTTCGAGCTGCTGCCTTTCGAAGATGAGCAGGACGTGAAGAGCAAGGTCAGCGATCTGCTGGGGGACTGGGCGAAGTCCGGGTTTCTGATTCGGGGCAGCGAGATCATTCCGTGGAATCAGGTCCAGAGGATCGAGGCGACGAACGTAGAGGAGCTGTCGCGGGACGAGTCGGAGTTGCGGCGCAAGGAGTGGGAGGCTCGAGAGACTGCGCGCATGCAGCAAAGTTTCTGGAAGACGAAGAAAGGGAGAGAGAAGAAAGAGGAGGGGGACGATAAGAGTGAGCCCCGGGCGGCGGCGTAAATTTGTTGCCCCGGGTTTCAGTGGCGGACGGTTAGTCCGGAACGGTGGCGGGATGGCTCCAGGTGGCGTCTGCGTCTGGGGAAGCGTGCAGGGCGATGTAGACGCCGGAAGCGATGATGAGGACTGCGCCGAGGATAGTGGAGAGAGCTGGCCTTTGCCGCCAGACGAGCCAGGCCATGAACGCTCCCGTGATCAGTTGCGTGTAGTGGAACTGCGAGACGTTGGCGGCAGTGGTGTGCTTGAGGGCGACGAAGAAGCAAAGGCTGCCGATGGCGCAGAGCAGGCCCATGGATACGAGGAGCCCGGCGAGGCGGGTGGTGAGAGGCGCGGTGTGCGCTGGCATGACCGTGAAGCCTGCCATTAGAGTGAATCCGACGAGTGCCATCGCCATGCCTGAAAAGAAGGTGAGGCTTTCGGGGTTTTCGGTTTGGGTGAGGACGCGCGACCAGACCATGTTAATGGAAAAGCAGGCAACGCAGACCATGCAGGCCGCGTAGCCTATCCAGTCGGCTTCGTGCGCGGCGCCCCAGGGATGGACGGCGATAGCGACTCCCGCAAAGCCGGCGAGAATAGCGAGGGCTTTGGGCCAGGTCATGCGTTCGCGAAGAAAGAGGGGAGAAAGCAGAGCGACGGCGATGGGCGCAAGAAAGATGAGGATGTAGAAGGTCGTAAGGGCGAGGTGACGGAGGGCGAGGACGACGCAGAAGTTGTTGCCGAGGTCGAGGGTGCAGCGGAGGAGTTGCGGACGCAGCTTGTGAGGCAGCAGAGCGCGGAGATCGCGGTGCCAAAGGGCGCGCACGAACATGAAGAAAGCCATGAAGAGGCCGAGGAAGGCGAGGGTTTCGTAGGAGGGCAGGTGGGATTGGTTGACGAGCTTGATAGCGGTGTCGGTGAGGACCCAGAGGGTGAAGCCGGTGATGGCGAGGGCGATGGCCTGTAGATGGGTGGGGTGGCGCATGGTATCGCAGGTAGTGGGTAACAGGACCCTGCCTAGAGCGAGATACGGAGCCTCGAATTTGTAACGAAGGGCGCTACGGCCTCGGAATCTTCCGAGAAGTGCACTTCGGTGGCAATACCCGGGCCATTGAGGTGACACCATATCAAGAAGGAGCGGTTGTCTTTCGTGATGAAGCGAAATGCGGAGTCGTAGCAGACATGCTCGCTCAGACCGTCACTTTCCCAATCCCATTGGGTTGAGTAGATTTCGATCCCCGAAATCGGCTTTGCGTCGGAGAACTGAATCGTGCATGGCGCAACGATTGCGCCGTCAGAATTCACATCAATCCCCGGAGGGGTACGATGTTTTGAGACTGCAAGTCGCCAATAATCGGTAAAAGTGTGAGGGGTTTCAAACCACTCACATCTAAACGCAAGAAAATTGTGCTGCCCCAATAGGAACGAAAGGCTTGGCGCTGTGAGTTGGTGTCCCCCCACCTGGAGGCATGGCGCAAAAACCCGATGAAGCGTGAATCCGCAGAGATCGCGGAGAAGGGCGATTCCGTGATCTGACAAGGTAAACGTCTCCGAAAACTCGCGTGTGACAGATTCGATCATGAGCGTGGCTCGATTCTATTTCAGCCAGTGTGTGACCCTCTGTCGAGGATTTGAAGCCGTCTCAATCTCCGTGATTCGGGCCAGTTGTTTCCTGGGCCTGCCTCCTTTGAGGCCATTCGCCCGCGAGGCCTTACGTTTGGCGCGGCTTACGACCGACCCTCCCTTACGCCCAATCTCAGCCATCCAGCGTCTCGTTCCATAGATCTGGTTCAACAGTGCCGGAACGTAATAATCCAAATCCAGATCGGGCCATCGCAGTGCCGTGCCCTTGCCAAGAATCTCGATATTGGCAATCTGTTTTCGCGTAGCGTGCGACAGTCCCTGCAGATTCTCTCTGGGAATGAGCTCGCGCCGGCCATCGCTCAGCCTCAGGATCAGTAAATCGAGCCCCGCGCCTGGGCGGTATTCCACCGCGACCACGCGGGGCTCGTCGCGAAGTTTACCGGCTCGCAGGAGTGCCCGGTCGATGTCAGCATCGGTCGTGACGACCCTATGTGTTCCCATGAATCTCCTCCCAGAGCGCAGCTAACTCGGAAAAATGGGCCGCTGCGGCATCTAGAACCTTTCTGACATCCGATCGTTTGGCATTGGCAGGTCGAATCGCGTCCCAACGATCCGCCAGCGCCACACTGCCGTCGGCCATCAGGTTCACGATGACTTCGGCATCGCTGCCAAACCCGTGAACATGCCTGGGTGGATGGTCGTTCGTGTACACGAAAAACTGCACGCCGCCAAAGGTCAGCGAACCCACGCTTCATTATAACCCATGCCGCTTAGGTTTTATGGCAGCTCATTACGCTACGAAATCATCGACAGGTAGCGGCGGCCGATGACCTCGTACTTCCCTGACAGCACACGAGCGATGGCTTCAGCGTAGGCGATGTGTTCCTGCTCGAGGATGCGAGCGGCGAGGGTATGGGAGTCGTCGGCTTCGAGGACGGGGATGGAGCGCTGGAGGATGATTGGCCCGTGGTCCAGTTGCTCGTCGACGAAGTGGACGGTGCAGCCGGTGACCTGAACGCCGTATTCGAAGGCCTGGAGTTGCGCGTCGAGGCCGGGGAAGGCGGGCAGCAGCGAGGGGTGGATGTTGAGGATGCGCTGCTGGAAGGCCTGGATGAATCCTCGAGAGAGCAAGCGCATGTAGCCGGCGAGGCAGACGAGGTCGACTTTGTGGGCTTGCAGAGTGGCGACGATTTCAAGGTCGTGCTCGGCGCGCTTGCGGCCACGAGCTTCGATGGCAACGGCCGTGAATCCGCGATCGCGCGCGGCGGCCAGGCCGGGGGCGCTGGCGAGGTTCGAGACGACGACGGCGATTTCGGCGTTGGGGATTTTGCCTGACGCTATGGCGTCAGCGATGGCGAGGAAGTTGGAGCCGCGTCCGGAGAGGAGGATTCCCAGCTTGTGCATGTCAGCCGCGATCAGACATACACGACTTTGTGGTCGCCTTTAACGATGCGGCCGATGACGTAGCTTTTTTCGCCGGCGCGGTCGAGCATGGATTTGCAGCGTTTGAAGCGGTCGCCGGGGATGGCGGCGATGAGGCCAATGCCCATATTGAAGGTGCGGAGCATCTCGTCCTGCTCGACGTTGCCGAGTTGCTGCAGGTGCTCGAAGATGGGCAGGACGGGCCAGCTGCCGAGTTCGACCTGGGCGGATACGTTCTTGGGCAGGATGCGCGGGAGGTTTTCGGTGATGCCGCCGCCGGTGATGTGGGCGATTCCGCTGACATAATCGCTGGCGGTGAGTTTTTTTATCAGGCTGAGGTAGCTGCGGTGGGTTTTCATCATCGCTGCGCCGGCCTTCTCTTTAAGCGCATTCACATACTGCTCGGGCTTGTACTTTGCTACTTCGAAAAAAAGGCGGCGTGCGAGGGAGTAGCCGTTGGTGTGCAGGCCGGTGGAGGGAAAGCCCAAAAGCACGTCACCGGGGCGGATTTTTCCGCCGGTGATGAGTTTGGCTCGCTCGACGACTCCCACAATGAAGCCGGCGAGGTCGTATTCGCCGTCGGCGTAGAAGCCGGGCATCTGGGCGGTTTCGCCGCCGATGAGGGCGCAGCCGTTGGCGCGGCAGGCGTCGGAGATGCCGGAGACGACGTTCTCGGCGATATCGGCGTCGAGGCTGCCGGTGGCGAGGTAGTCGAGGAAGAAAAGCGGGGTTGCGCCCTGGACAGCAATGTCGTTGACGCAGTGGTTGACGAGGTCGGCGCCGACAGTGTGATGGATGCCGAGCTGGAAGGCGAGCTTGAGCTTGGTGCCGACGCCGTCGGCGCTCGAGACGAGGATGGGCTCCTGATATTTAGCGTCCAGCCTAAAGAGGCCGCCGAAGCCGCCGATTTCACCGAGCACATTACGGGTGAAGGTGCGCTGGGCGAGGTATTTGATGCGTTGTTTGGCGCGGTTGCCGGCGGTGATATCGACGCCGGAGCCGGCGTATGTAGCGGGCGGAGGAGCGGCTTTCCGCTGGGCTGAGGTGGAATCAGGAGTGGGCATTGCCGGAGTCGAAATTCTTGAGGAGCCTAGTGTACGCGGGATTGCGGTGAGTGGCAGCAGGAATATGACAGCGGCGGGAGTTAGGAAGAAACGCAGAGCCTGAAGCCGCTTGCGCGGCCTCAGGGTTACAGCAGCAAAAGGATCAGGCGGCCGCGGCGCCGAGGGCGGCTTTCGCTTGTCCGACGAGCGCGGTAAAGGCGGCCGCATCGTTGACGGCGATGTCGGCCAGGATCTTGCGATCAAGCTCGACGCCGGCCTTCTTAAGGCCATGAACAAGCTGCGAGTACGAGATGTTATTGAGCTTGGCGGCGGCGTTAATGCGCACGATCCAGATGGAGCGGAACTGGCGCTTCTTCTGCTTGCGGCCGCTGTAGGCGAACTTGAGGCCGCGCTCGACGGCTTCCTGGGCTGCCTGGTAGAGCTTGGATTTGGTGAGGAAGTAGCCGCTGGCGCGCTTCAGGATTTTCTTGCGGCGGTCGCTGCGTTTAGTTCCACGTTTTACGCGGGGCATCGTCGTTCTCCTTCAAATTGCGGTTAAGCGGCTGGAGGCGGAATGACCTCTTCACGCGCTGTGTTTGCCTGTCCTCACCTCTCGCTTTCGCTTGAGGGGAGCCCTCTCGATCAGGGCTCGGAAGGAATCTCAGGCGTAGGGAATCATGCGGGCAACCTTCTTGTGGTCGGCGTCCGAAACCAGGCAGCTGTGAGCCAGCTTGCGCTTGGTTTTGGTCTCCTTCGACGTGAGGATGTGCCGCATTTTGGACTGGCCGCGCATAAATTTGCCCGTGCCGGTCTTTTTGAAGCGCTTGGCGGCGCCCCTGTGCGTCTTGAGTTTGGGCATGGTGATCCTGCTTACGAAATGCGAATGAACAGCAGCTTTAAGTATAGGGGATGAGGTTGGATGCGTCCAGAAATCATTAGTTGGTGATTTGGATCTCCGGCTGACCGGTGGCTGTGCCCAGAGCCTGGAGGTACTTATCCATCGTGCCGGTGTAGCCGAGGACGAAGCGCGACATGAAGCGGAAGACGGGATTGTAGATGTTGGCGTCTTCGGTGATGCGGACGCCGGTTCCGCTGGGACTGGTGCTTAGGGTGTAGGTCCAGGAGCCGTCGAAGGGCAGATTTTTGCCGATGATGCGGCGGGTGAGGGATACGGGCGGAGTAGCGCTGGTGATTTCGTAGGTCATGTTGCTTCCGTCCCGCGTGGATTCGCGCAGGATGCGCTGGCCGTTGGGGCCGTTGCCGAATTCGCTGTGGAGGACGTCGGGGCGCCAGTTCTGCGGGCCGGCAACGTAGACGTAGAGCTGGTCGGGCGTGGCGTGGTAGACGGCGGCGCGGGTGGCGACGTGGTGCCTGGGCAGCAGGTAGCCGATGGCGACGACGAGGACGACGATCAGGACGAGTGCGCCGGCAACAACGAGCATGATCTTCATGGGTCTTACTTACCTTCTTTCTCTTTGCCGCACATTTTTTCTCTGCCGCATCAGGATCCTGGCGTATTTGGCCAGCGATTCGATGCCGCGCAGCGACGACTCTAGCTCGGCTGCGGGCATCTGCGCGAACATCTTTCTGAGCAGCTGAGGATCGAGGACGGAGTTGTCGGCCTTCACGCGGGCGCCGGCCGGGGTAAGGGTGAGGCCGACGCGGCGTCCGTCGGAGGCATCGCGGCGCTGGGCGATGTAACCGCCGCGGACCAGCCTGGACACGAGGATGCTCATCGAGGAACGCGTGACGCCCATATGGCCGGCGAGCTTCGAGAGCGTGGTTGGGCGGACGGGGTCAAGATGATCGAGGACACTGGCCTGGCGCTCGGTGACGCCGTTGCCGCTGGCATCGACGCGAAGATGGCGGCGATGGCAGGCGAGGAAGATGGCGGGATAAGCATCGAGAAGGCGTCGCACTTCGGAGTCCAGCATAGGCAGCAGAGTGGCGGAAATGGTTTGATTCGTCAAACCATTTGTTTCCAGCGCCCCGTTCCATGCGCCAAACAATACTGAAGTATCCACTTGACACTTCTCCGGACACCGGGCATTCTAATAGTGAAGCTTATGCTTCACTATTGTTCAGGGAAGGATTTTTGCCATGGAACCCTACGTAACCCACAGCACGTTTGTCATCGAGCATCGCTACCCCTATCCGCCAGAGCGGCTCTTCTCAGCATTTGCCGACCCGGCGAAGAAGCGCCGCTGGTTCGCCGAAGGCGATTCCACCGACATTGAGCACTATGCCATGGATTTTCGCGTCGGCGGCAAAGAGAGCGCGGCGTACCGCTTTCGCCCGGGCACGCCGTTCCCCGGCGTCGCACTGCGGAATGAAATTACCTACGAGGACATCGTGCCCAACCAGCGCGTCGTCACAACTTCCACCATGATGCTCGGCGACCATCGGATCTCAACTTCTCTGGTCACCGTCGAGTTTCTGCCGATTCCGCAGGGAACCGAACTCCGCTTCACGCACCAGGGGGCATTCTTTGAAGGCTCGGACGGACCGAAGATGCGCGAAGGTGGCTGGCGCAAATTGTTCGAGCGCCTCATGGAGGAACTCGGCCGCCAGAACTGAGGCAGGCAGCGGATCGTTCGCCGTGTCGACCGGCGAATGATCCTGCAGGATGATTTAGCCACGAGGATGGATTGAAAAAAGAAGACCTCACCAATGACCGGCTCTTTCATGCGCTCGGCGATCCCACGCGCCGGGCGATTCTCGACCGCCTGAGCTATGCGCCGACTACGGTGACACGGCTGGCGGAGGCGCTCGGCATCACTGTGACGGCGGTCGGCCAGCATTTGCAGATCCTCGAGAAGAGTGCGCTCGTGCGTACGGAGAAGTTGGGGCGGGTGCGCAGTTGCAGCATCGACCCTGCCGGCTTCGATCGCCTCGAAAAGTGGGTTCGCGATCACCGGACGGTGTGGGAGAGGCGGCTCGACCGATTGGGCTTATTGATGGAGGAACTTGACGAGTAAGGGGCGAGACAACGGTGAGGGCTCGGAATCTCCCGTTGTAACGGTTCTTTCACTTTTGTGTTTGTGACTCGTGGAACCGCGTTGTGAGCCTGTGCGTATGCCTGATCGATGCACCGATTCTCCACCTCGCATGACGTTTGTCATAAGCGGTTGCTGACATTCCGCACTGGCCGGGCTCTTGATCTTCACCAAGAATAGTTTCAACGAGGCGAGAGATATGCGTCACAAACTGAGGATTGTCGAACTGATGCTGGTGGTTTTGCTGGCCAGCGTTGCTTCCGGACAGGAGCAACTCTGCCCCGGCGCGGCGACGGTCGAGGGGATGGTGCTCGATCCGACGGGCGCGGCCATTGCCGGAGCGACGATCCATCTCAAGAGCGGCGCCGCAGCGACCACGAATGCGACCGGGCACTATGTGCTGCAGTGTGTGGGGGCTGGTGCGGGCCGGATGACGGCGGCTGCGGCCGGGTTCGCAGCGAGCGAGGCGGCTATACAGTTGCGAGCGGGAGCAACGGCGCATCTGGATTTCCATTTGGCTGTGGCGCGCGTTGAGACCAATGTCGAAGTTGGCGACGACGAGGGGGCAAGCCTCGACGCCGATAAGGGAATCGGCTCGCACACTCTTAACGAAAAGGATATTCAGCAACTGGCCGACGACCCGGACGATTTTCAGAGGGAACTGCAGATTCTTGCGGCAGCGAACGGGGGTGCGCCGGGAGCGGCGCGGATCACAGTGGATGGATTTCAGAACTCGAGCGCGCTGCCGCCCAAGGGATCGATCGCGCGAATTGTAACCGCGCCCGATCTTTTTTCGGCGGAGTACGATACGCCGCCCTACGCGGGGGGCCGCGTTGAGATTTACACCAAGCCTGGCGCGGATTCGCTCCATGGCGCGCTGTTTCTGACCGACAGCGATTCTGTGTTTAACGCCAACGATCCGTTCTCGACGGTGGCAACGCCGGCGGGCAAGCGCCGCTATGGTTTCGAACTCGGCGGACCGATCAGGAAAGGCAAGAGCGACTACTTTCTTGCCCTTGAGAAACGGGACATCGGCGAGTTCAACATCGTGAATGCGATCACACTCGACGCCAATGCGAATGAGACGGTGCTGAACCAGACGGTTTCCGCGCCGCAACGGCTGTGGATCGCGTCGGCTCGCACGGATTGGCAGGCGGCGAAGTCGGACATCCTGACGCTTTCGTTCTCGGCGAACACCAACAATCTACCGAATCAGGGGATCGGCGGTCTTGTGCTTGCAGACGCGGGTTACGACAGCACGGTGAGCGAGTACGATTTGCGCGCGACCAACACGCAGACCATCAGCCCCCGTCTGCTGCACGAGACACACGCGTCATGGAGCTGGAAAGATACCGCGCAGTCGCCGCTTTCGACAGCGCCCAGCCTGCAGGTGGCGGGATTCTTTCAGGGCGGGGGCAGCTCCGCGCAGCAACTGAACAACCGCGAGCGAGACCTCGAGCTCGACGAGGACCTAATCTACACACATAAGAAACAGACCTGGAAAATCGGCGCGCAATCGCTGGGCCTGTTTGTGCACGACACCGATCCGGTGAACTTCAATGGCGGATTCACTTTCGGGGGCGGTTCGGCGCCGGTGCTCGACGCCAGCGGGAATGCGACCGGCGAGACCACAACGATCAGCGGACTTGAGCAATACCGGCGCACCCTGCTGGCTCTTCCCGGAGGGACGCCCACGAGCTACCAGAGCACCTCCGGAACGGCGCTGGTCCCATTCACGCAATGGCAGCTGGCGCTCTACGCGGAAGACACTTACAAGTACAACTCGCGGATTTTGGTTTCCGGCGGCCTTCGTTATGCTCTGCAAACATCGCCGGGCAGCTACGGGAATTTTGCGCCACGCACCGGCATAGCATGGGCTCTCGATAAACGCTCGAAGACGGTCGTCCACCTGCATGCGGGACTTTTTTCTTCGGTGGTACCGACAGCGGTTGCAACGGAGGCTTACCGGCTGAACGGAGAGCGGCAACTGGAATCCGTCGTCTACTCGCCGTCGTTCACGTCGCCTCTTGCACCCACCGGCCAGTCGATCGATGTCAGGACGGTTCGTTCGCTGCCCGCGACCCTGGGGCAGGTTCCGTCGTTTCAGAGCGGCGCGGGGATCGAGCACGACTTCCCGCACCACTGGCACGCGCAGGCCAACGTTTACTATGCCGAAGCGTGGAACCAGATACGTTCGCGGAATATCAATGCGCCGCTGCTGGCGGACAGCAACAATACTCCGCCGAATCTGATGACGGCTCTGGCGGCGCCGCGGCCGATCGCGCCGAACGAAAACATCTTTCAGTTTGAGGCCACCGGGCACCTGAGCGGCGACGTGGTTTTTCTGGGGCTCGACCAGCACAGCTACAAGCGCTTCGCATTCTTCCTCGGCTATTTGAATTTCAACCTGATCACGGATGCGCCGAACAACGCGGGCTTTGCGCAGTCCGCGTACAGCAATCGGGGAGAGGCGGCGCTGGGGGACTGGGAGGCGCGGCAGCGGGTCTTCTTCTTCGGCAATGTGAACCTGCCGCGAAAGGTCACGCTCTCGGCGCAGATGGATGCGCAGAGCGGGCTGTCCTATAACGTGACCACGGGCACGGACAACAACGGCGACGGCGTGTTCAACGATCGTCCTTCGTATGCTTCGGTTGCGGGCAATGGTGTTTACTCCACGCGCTTCGGCCTGCTCTCAGAGAACACGATCAACGGAAACGTGCCGCGTAATCTCGGCACGATGCCGGATCTGATTCATCTGGATACAAACCTGAGCCGCGCCTGGAAGGTGGGCGCAGCCAAGTCCGATCACCCGCGCACGCTCACGCTGAACGCGCGGGCGGCTAATCTTCTGAACCACACCAACGCGACTGCAGTGGGCACAGTCATCTCTTCGCCAAGCTTTGGACAGACCGTCGCCGCAGAGAGCGCTCGCCGCCTTGAACTGGGAGCTCGCTTCGCCTTCTGATCAGTTCTTCACCCGGAAAGGAATTCTCTATGCCGATCCACCGAATCCGCTTTGCCCTGCTTCTTGTCCTGCCTCTTGTCCAGGGCTTGCTGCCGCGTGCCGTCGGAGCGCAGACGGCGCGGCCCGCCGCCGGCGCTGCAACCATGCCGCTGGCGGGCGTCTATTATCGCTACTGGCCGAAGCAGCTGGTGCAGTGGGTGGGGCCGGAGCTGCCCTATTCCATGATCGTGCTGGACGTGGATGACCGCGGGAAGCAGCCGATCTACGACGTTCAGCTGATTCCACGCACCGGGAACCAGATCGCCCGCTATACGAATTCCGCGGACGAGCTGGCGATCGATCAGCGTGCCGGTTTTACGGTTTACCAGGTGGCGATGCAGTTCGACGGCCCGGCCGATCCGGCGAACGGCGCACAGTACATGCTCCGCTTTAACACGGAGGTGGGGACGCCGGTGGTCTGGCAATTTGTGCTGGGCAGCGACGTGAGCGAGCAAGGTAGTGGAGTTTCGCCAACGGGAGCTGCGATTCCCATCCTTATGTATCGCGAGCAGGGCGCCGTAGCCGGAGCAGGCACGGCACTGCAGGTTGGGGGAGTGACCAGCGCAGCCGATGTGTGGAAGGAGATGGCGCAGCCGCCTTACTTCATTCCCTACCGTGGCGCACTTTCGACGGGGGTCCATATCCTCACCTTTGCTCCGGGCGCGGTGGCCTGGAAGGGCGATGCGCAGTCTCTGACCAGCGCCGCGGGGACGGTGCTCTCGGTAGCAAAAGATGGCGATAACGTGGTGATGACGAACAAGGCGCTGGGCGTGACCGCGTCTTACAGCGTTGCCGGGAGCGCGATCAGCCGCGTGACATTCGGCCCGGCGGGGGGCAAGCATGACCACTCCGTGAGCCTGCAATTTTCTCCGGCACTCGCGCCAGGTGCGCAGAGCAGCTTCGACGTCATCGTAGGCAAAAAGAGCAAAGTCGCAGCCGGCACAGTGGTGGCGGCGAATGCGGACGCGGGTTTGAGCGAAACATGGAGCTTTACCGCGCCGGACTCGCTCCATGGCGCGAAGGCAGAGGCCACAGAGACAATGCAACCCTGACCTGCAACCCTGACCTGTACCTCGATTACCCCGGAGGCCAATGCATCTGGCGTCCGCCGAGGAGGTGGATGTGGAGGTGGTCGACCGTCTGTCCGCCCTCGGGGCCGGTGCTGATGACGACTCGATAGCCTTTGCCGAGGCCCTGTTCGCGCGCGATTGCGGCAGCGGCGAGCAGGAGGCGGCCGAGCAGTGGCTCGTCGGCGGGCTTCGCTTCGGCCAAAGATGCCAGGTGCTTTTTCGGGATCACCAGAATGTGGGTGGGGGCCTTCGGCTCGATGTCATGGAAGGCGAGAACCGCGTCGTCTTCAAAGACCTTTTTCGAGGGAATGCTGCCCGCGACGATTTTGCAGAAGATGCAGTCCGAGTCCAGGTTTCACCTCTCTGTTGTCCGCCCGGTCGTGGATGTTGATCAGAAGCGGATGTATAAGCCGGCCATGGGCTCCGATGTCAGGCGATAGGTGTTGGTGGTCAACTGCGTGAGGCCGAAGTCCGGAGCCTTGTAATAGACGCCACGATACTGCAGGCGCAGTCCGATAGCGCTGTCCAACAGAGGATAGTTGATGCCGGCTCCAAAGTTCGCGCCAGGCCTAGCCTGCCAGGAGACGTTTTGTCCGCCGTTCAGCGTGGGGGAAAAGAGGACCGCGCTGATGCCAGCTACGGCAAAGGGCTGGATGCCAAGCGCCTTTGGACCGTGGACGTAGTATGAGCCGCTGAATTCGTGCAGATTATGCTGATAGCCGAAGGGCTGGCCGGTGTAGTACTCGGTGAAACGCGTGTAGTCGTACGCGGCTTCGTAGCCGAGCCACCAGTGGAAGCTGTGGCGGAAGCTTGCCTGTCCGCCGACGGAGTGGGTTGTGGTGTCGGTGATGCCGTTCCCGGTGGCGTCGGAGGTGAACTGATAGAAGCCGCCGACGGAGACCTCATCGTTCCTGAGAGCTTTTTGGGCCTGGGCTGCGGTACAGAGAAGAAGGGCCGGGAAAGAAGCCAGGAAGAACCACAAGAGCCGACGGGAAAGCATTCGAGCGGAGAACCTCCAGTTCCATAGTAATGGGGGGACTGGCCGTCCGGGCGGTGTACCACGGTCGGGCAGCCAGTTTGAAACGAAGAAGGTTCTATTTGTCAGGCGCAAAATGGCCCAGGCGGATCTGAACACATCGGAAGCGCTGAAGCCTCAGTGAGCAGCAACCGGAACCGAGGCGCTGTGATCTTCCCAGGCCAGGGTGATTTCGCCCTTGCCCATTCCTTTGTCCGTGATGGTCCACTTCAGGTTCTCAACCATGGCTGGCGGTTTGCTCATGGTCATCGGCGTCTTGCCCAGGTCCTGAGAAGCGTCATAGCGAAGACCCCATTCGCCTGTCTGCTTGTTCACGATCAGTGTCCAGTTGTCGGGATCGGAAATGTCGACAAACAGCGTGTAGTCGCCCTTTGGAACGGAGAGAGTTCCGATAGTGAGGTCGGCATCGGTGTGCAGCGCGGTGGCGGAATTGGCCCCCGCGCGCCAAACCGGGTAATGCGGATCGTGGCTGATGCGGCCATCTTTGCCGAAGAGCTTGCCTTCGCGTCCTTTGACTCCGGGAGACGAGTAGTTGATGGTGATGGTCTTGCCGCCGATGGTGGCGGTGGCCTGCGCGGGTGGGCTGGCCGGCGGCTTTTGTTGCGCAAGAGAGGTGGAGGCGAGGGCGAGACAACAGAGGGATAACAGGAAACGCTTCATGGCAACAATTCTCCTCGGGACGGAGCGATCAGGGCAGCCGTCCCTACGGCATCGATTGTCGCACCGCCGAGGCACCTTCTGCGTGAAGTCAGGCGTAACCTCCATTTCGCTCATCTACTTGCCCCATTCAGAGGCCGTAATTCCCATCTGGGTACCGTTTTTCCCCTTTTAACCCACGCAGGTTCCTTTGGTGCTCGTCCGTGTCCTATCCTGACACTGGCGAAGTCCTGGCAGCGCAACCACTTATCTCCCCCTCCAGGCGACTCAGCAAGTCCATCCCTGCACCACCAGGAGATTTCTGCAAAATGTCGAAGACTGTGAAATATGCCGAGAGAGCGGTGACCATCGCGGCCCAGGGCGCCTGGACCGTTTTCGAAAAGCTGAACAGCATTCGCCCGAATCCGTCGTTCACGCCGAAGTGGTCCGATAAGCCGCTGCTGAAATCGTGGCAGAAGGAAAAGCCGCCGCTTGGATGGCCGCGCACCACGGACTCGCTGTGTCCGAAGTGCGTGCCGGAAATTCGCCAGCAGATCATCGATGGGAAGCTGCCGCATGAAATCCTGCTGAACGAGAAGGTTGGCGAGATCAAGGCGCAGATCATCGAGCGCGACGGCACCATCCTGATGGTGAAGGATTGCCCGAAGCACGGCCATTTTGAAGATGTAATGTCGATCGATACCGCTTTCTTCCGTCATCTTGAAGAAGTCTTTCCTGGCCGCGACATTCGCGCGCACAACGACGACAAGCTGCACAACCACGGCACCTCGACGGTGACGCACGGCCGCGGATCGGTGCTGACGATCGATCTGACCAACCGCTGCAACATGATGTGCGATCCGTGCTTCATGGACGCCAACCAGGTTGGGTTCGTCCACGAGCTGACCTGGGACGAGATCAAGACCATGCTGGACAACGCCATCACGATCAAGCCGCGGCGGCAGATGTCGGTCCAGTTCTCTGGCGGCGAGCCCACGCTTTCGCCGTACTTCCTCGACGCTGTCGCCTATGCGCGCAAGGTTGGTTACAACTCGGTGCAGGCAGCGACGAACGGGATCGAGTTTGCGAAGTCGAAGGAACTCTGCCGCGCCGCTGCAGAAGCGGGCCTGCGTTATGCCTACCTGCAGTTCGACGGCATCGGCAACGCGGCCAACTCGCACCGCAAGGTTGGCAACCTGTTCGATGTGAAGCTGCAGGCCATTCACAACCTGCACGAAGCCGGCGTCGACATCGTTCCGGTGACGACGATCATCAACGGCATCAACAATGAGCAGGTCGGACACATCATTCAGTTCGCGCTCGACAATCCGAAGAAAATCAACTTCCTCAGCTTCCAGCCGGTATCGTTCACCGGGCGCGACGAGGCTGTGACCGACGAGCGGCGCGCCGCCCAGCGTTACACGCTGAGCCACATGGCGCACGATGTGAAAAATCAAACCGGCCTCGGCGAACCGACGCGCGACTGGTTCCCGATCAGCTTTATGAGCACCTTCTCCGACTGGGCCGACCTGGTGCATGGACCGAACCACGAGTGGGGACAGCTCTCCTGCGGATGCCACCCGAACTGCGGCATCGGCATGGCGCTGATGATCGATAAGGAAACGAAGGAAGCGGTTCCGGTGACCGCGTTCCTGAACGCCGACCGTCTGGCCAAGGACATGGCGAAGATCAACGATGCTGCTCGCGGCAGGACGCTCTCCGTGGTCGGAGCGGCGCTCTCGCTGCTGCGCAACTACGATCCGCGCAAGTCGCCGACGCACTTCCGCATCGTCGACCTTCTGCAGAAGTTCGATAAGTGCTTCGGGGCGACGGGCCGCAACTACGGTAAGGTGACGGGCGACCGCACCATGGCCGACATCGAGAAGCGGCGCGCCGATCGCTGGAACTTCCTGTTCATCGCCGGCATGTGGTTCCAGGACCTGTTCAACTACGACTTCCGGCGCACCGAGCAGTGCATCATTCCTTACGCGACGCAGGAAGGCGAGATCAGCTTCTGCGCGTACAACACGGGCATCGGCTGGCGGAACATTATCGAGAAGATGCACATGACGGCCACGCTCACGAAGTGGTACGAGGAGCATGGACGGCATGAGATTTTCGCGGGCGGCAAGAAGGTCGGCATGGACCAGGCGCAGCACACGCTGGTGCTGAACCAGGAACACGTCACTGCTGCGGCTAACGACACCTTCGAGAAGAGCGGCATCGCCAAGAATGCGCGTGAAGAGAAGCTGCGCGCACGCGAGGCGAAGCTGAAGCAGGACGCCGAGAATGCGCGCATGGCAAAGCTGTATCGCGAGCAGATCCTCGGCGAGAAGCCGGTCGAAGGTTTGGTCTCGATTGACTCGATCGCGCCCGCTCCGAAGCCCGCATCAACAATCACCCGGACGGAAGAGCCAGTCATGGGTGACTAGCCGTCGAATCGGACACGGGTTCGGAACAAAGGCACATCGCAAAGGCCACCCGGAAACGGGTGGCCTTTGTG